>Ga0208826_1000061_pt1 | contig 130095 bp, 118 predicted proteins | sample AD_UKC115_MetaG_FD_184451 | JGI IMG/M metagenome (GOLD analysis project Ga0208826, IMG submission 184451) | Active sludge microbial communities of municipal wastewater-treating anaerobic digesters from Hong Kong - AD_UKC115_MetaG (SPAdes)... | ecosystem: Engineered > Bioreactor > Anaerobic >... | reverse complement strand
CGAGAGGATGACGAGCGCGAGCAGGCAGATCACCATACGGATCCACGGACGCTGATGTGAGAGCATTCGAGCCACCTCCTGAGATGCCGACCGGCGAGTCATCGTCCAGTCATTATACCACAGAGGCGGCAGGGGCAATCGACAACGGACGAGGTGAACGAATACGCGAATTGCCATCCACCGAGGGCTGAGAGGACAGTGCGAACCCGGGATATGGCCCTGATGCCGTGCAGATACAGCGACTATGCTTCTGCCTGGCGATGCGAACTAGCCAACGCAAGAAGGGCGATGATGTAGCAGGCGAATCCGGTCCAGAACGATGTAGAGATGCCCCAGTTCAGCGCAATCACAATCGCCATGACGGACGCACAGACTGATGTGGCACCGTTGATCCCCCAGAACCAAGGCGTGAGTGCGCTGAATCTGGTCGATGCCGCCTTCATACCTATTGGAAACGCCATCCCCATCAGCAGGCCGAGCGGGAACAGCACTCCGACCGATGCAAGGACGCGCACGGGGGTGCTCGATGACTGTAGCGCGGTCGCACCGTAGCCGGTGAGCGTCCCAAACACGACGAGAGCGCACACCAAGCCCACAAGCCGAACGACCGGGGAATCGAGTAGGCCGCCCTTACCCAGCTTGTGCGTGGTGTAGCTCCCCAATCCGCTGGACAGAAGGAGCGTGAAGAGGATCACCGTGAGTCCATATGTGGGATGGCCCAGGAAGACAATAAGTCTCTGCATCTGCGAGATCTCGACCAGCATGAAGCCGAGGCCGATGGCGGCGAAGTAGAGAAGGTGCGGGCATGCGCCTTTCATCGATACACGCCGACTGGTGAGAACGAGAGGCAGGATGATACACAACAATGTGAGCACCGTAACGGTAATCAGGAGCTTCCCAAGGATGGCGACTGCCTTGAGGTTGAAGCTCATTGATCCCTGCGGCCATCGGTCAACGCGGAGAAAGTCGCGGAAGCGCAGCATGTTGAAGAAGAAAGGCTTATTGTCCGTCGGCGCGGATATATCGAGCGGGTATTGGGCTGTAAAGGACTCGAGATCTTTGCCGGAAGCCAGCCTTGCGAACGTATCGTCGGCGGCGTGCCGAGGGGTGAGGATCACTCGGAAGTTCATCTCCCGGGCAAAGCGCTCGACACTCTGTACGTCCGACTCGGTGAAGGGTGTCCTACTGACCAGAATAGTGCTGACACCGTCGGGCAGATCGCCGGCACTGCCGTCGGAGATCTTCGCGACTATGAGGATATGCCCTCGCGGGGAATCGACGCCGATCTGCTTCAGGGAAGCCGACGCCAAAGATACGAGGCGGTATGTCTCTGCGGGGCGCTCCGCGAAATACCACCGAGAGAACGTCAGAACCCCGGACGGGTTCAGTCGCTGCATGAACAACTTCCATGCCTCGACGGTGTAGAGCGAGTTTTCGGACAGCACGAAGGCGCCCGCGGCGGTGGCGGCCCACGTATCTATCAGCGAGACTTGGATGATGTCGAACTTGCTCCTCTGTCGCGCTATGTAGCTTCTGGCCTCGTCCGCGACGAATCTGACTCCCGGTCGTCTATCGAGGTGACCGGTGAAGTCACCGAACCTGGAATTGACCGTCTCAAGTATGTCCTGGTTGATCTCCACACCGATCACCGACCGCTGCTTGAACACGAGCGCGGAGAGAATGTCCCTGCCTCCACCTGTGCCGACAACCAACACGTCGGAATTTGGTCGGACATAATGAGCCACGTTAGTCACATCATACTTGAGGTGCTCAAGGCTATCGAGGTTGCCGTCGAAACCAGTCAGCACAGTTCCAGCTGCGGCATCGATCTGAAGTGAGATCTGACTGCAGCTCGGAGTGGTTGGGTAGACATTGCTGATTCCCCAGCCGAATGGACTGGTCAGTGTATGGGGATCACCGAACACGGTAATCCGAGAGAACGAATTCCACTTCTCATAGATCGTCTCACGGGCGCGAGCGTTCTTCTCCCAGGTGAGCCTCAATATCGGAGACTGCCTGTGCACCTGCACTGTGTTCACCGCGGCGAAGCCTGCGAGCGCAACAGTGCAAGAAACCGAGACCCACGCGAGCTTTCTCACTCTTCCGGCAATGGCGAACAGGATCGCCGCCAGACCGGCGAGAGCGGCGATGACGAACACGGCGGTGGGACCGTCGGTAAGGCGGAGTACGAGCACCAGCAACACGCACCCCGTGGCCGCCCCGGCGAGATCGGCAGCATACAACTTGCTTACCTGCAGCGGAAATCTGGTCAAGGCCAGGCAGACGGCTATCCCACTGAATACGTAAGGGATAGCGACCACAACATAGGTCAGGATCAGCAGAAGCAGCGAGACGATGGGTGAGAAATCGCGCGTAGCTGCCGGGATACGTAGATACACAAGAAAGCTGACTGCCGTGGTAATGCAGAAGAGAAGTGAGTTCAGCGCAATCTGACGCAGGGCATGTTCCTCACGGAAATGGGAGGGGAGTAAGTACACGATAATCGCGCCGACTGTCATGCCGAACAGTGCGATCGACACCGCCATGAACGCAAAGTGGTACCACATGGTAACACTGAAGATGCGCGCAAGAAGTACCTCGTGCATCAGAGTCGCGAGAGCAACTGCGAACAGACCTATGTACGTAAGTTTCCTCACCGTGTGTCCTCCAGCCGGCGGGCAGTCCGTCCACCGGACACGCGCGCACATGCCTTATCGGCGCTCGACGGCCGATAGCTACATCATACCTGCCATACGAAGGCTCAGTCAAGGAACAGGCTGCCTGACCTCCAGCGTGTAGCTCCCCGCGGGAACCTGGACCCTCAGCGTGCCGGTCGAGTCGACGCGAACGGTCGTGCGCGTATCGAACGCTGGGAATGGATCATAGAGCAGGAACTCCGCGCCGGGCGGGAGGCCCCTGGCGGTCAGAGTGAACGCCTCGGCGGACCGGGTGTCGATGGCGAAGTCCTTCCCCACCCCGCGGATGGTTGCCTCGACGGATGCGCCGGTGATCGTGACGTCGTGGGGCCGGAGCGCGCCGGAGCCCTTGACGCGGTAGTTCGCCGGGAGCGCGATCGACTTGGCCTTCAGGGCCTCCTCGTAGGCGTCGCGGTATCGGCCCTCGTCGAGTAGCCGCCGGGCGTTGGCGAGGAGCGTGCGTTGCCGGCCCCTCAGCCCCGACCCATCTCCCTCAGAGGGCGGGGAGGGACGACCGATCTCAGGCGACTCCGTCGCCGGCCGGGGACTCCGCCCGGGATCGGTCGGAGTGTTTTCGGCATTCTCAACCAGGGGTCGAAGCTCCTCGATCAGGTTGATGGCGTCGCGCCGCCAGGTGATGAGCAGGCTCTCCATCCGCTTGCGGCGCATCTCGGGCGTCGGGCGCGCGAGCATCCGGGCAATCGGCGCCCAGCTCTCCGGCTCGCCCTGGTTCGTGTGGTGCGAGAACCGGCAGCCGTTCTCGTACATGCCGCAGAGGTTCGGGATGAACCTATAGGCGTTGTTGTCGCGGTGGCTCTCGTAGTCGGAGCACGCGACGCGGCCAAGCTCTCGGGCGCGGAGGTAGTCCTTCGGATTGCCGCCGAGCCCGACTCCGGCCTCCGGGTAGACCGCCTGCTCCCAGATCGGATGGAAGCGGTCGTCGAGCGGGTAGCCCTTCCCGCCGACCCAGTAGACGTAGTTGCTCGCGCCTCGGTCGTCCTTCGGGAACTCGATCCGGTCGCCTTCGACGACGATCGCCTCCTTGCGGATGCTCTCCCTCATCGTCCGCGAGAGCATCCGGTTGAACTTCGCCGGATTGAGGTGCAGCCACATCTTCTCCCGATCGTCGAGGCCGTCGGATGGATCGAGGGTCACCCCGTCCTTCGCGGCGTCGCAGATGACGCCCCAGTTGAAGTCCACGAGCATGTCGATCCTCGGCACGCCGTTGTTCACGCGGCCGTAGCCGTCCTCGAAGACGTCGACGATCTTCGTCCAGTAGACCGGCTCGTCCTCGCCGATCATGCCGATGAGGTTGCCGCCCATCCCCGCCTGCTCCATCTTCAGCAGCCACGGATTGAGCTCCTCAATGGCGTTCGCGATGCCCTTCGTGCGGGCATCGTTCAGTCTCGGGTTGTTCATGGTAAGCCACGGTGTGTTCGACCAGTGGTTGGGCGTCGTGAGGCCGTAGCGGACATCGTACCAACCGGGCTTGCAGGAGTCCATGTACTCCTTCAGGCCGGGATCGTGGTAGTTGTCGAACTCGCTCCAGGCGATCTGCTGATACTCGATCGCGCCGAAGGTCTTGCCGTTGCCGTCCGGGGTATGGAGCGGCGTGAACGACCACGTCGTCGGGAAGCCGGGGACGAACGGGACGTTCTTCGCCAGGACGAGCTTGCCGAGCGATTCGGCGAGATCCCTCATCGCCGCCGGGCCCTTCTGGAGGTAGGCGAAATCGACCGCGAACCCGATGCAGTCGCGCGCGCCGGCCTGCTCGAAGACCTTGATCCAGCGGTCGATCTCCTCGGAGTGCTTGGCGGCGTCGAAGCGCGTGTATCTCGGGCAGATGAGCATCGGAAGCATGAAGCGGTTCTGCTCGCAGTAGGTTTCGAAGTCGTCGTAGACACGGAGCGAGCGGATGCGCATCCCATAGCCGGACGTGTCGCGGAGGGTGACCCTCGCGGTCGGCTTGCCGGTCGCGGGGACATCGACGAAATACGTCATGAGGCCGGGGCCGTCGTCTACGAAGTCGCGGAGGTGGACCGACTTCCCATCGACGAGCACGCGGTAGAGGGTCCGATCGCCGTTGCGGCGCTCGTCGTTGACCTCCTGAACCTCGAGCGTCCACGTGCCGGAGGTCGGCGCCTTCATCTCGTAGCTGATCTCCCGCGGAGTGAACGCCGGGACGGGAGCGGGCGGCGCGTAGACCTCGAACTCCTGGATGCGGCGGTAGATCGCCTGGTGCTTCGGGCCGTTGATGCAGCGCATCCGGAGCTTGCTCGTCGTCACGCTGAGCCCGGGGAGGGTGATGAGCGGTCCCTTGTTCCCGCGCACGGACGCGAGCGGATTGGTGTGCCAGCCGCCGGCCTTGTCGTCCCAGAACAGCAGGTCGAAGTCGCTGAGAGGATAGCTCGCCCACGTCTTCACCATCACCTTGCCGATCGTCGTCGGCTTGCCGAAGTCGAGGTCCCAGGTAGACTCCTTCTCGTCGGTATGAACGTTGGTCCAGGTGCCGTCGCCGCCGTCGAGCGGGCCCCAGACGTCGTAGCCGGGGGACGTCGTGCTGGCGGACGGACGCGGGTAGCCCTCCTTGCGCAGGTTGAGCGCGAGGTTCTTCGGCTCGGGGACGATCACGGGCGTCGTGCGGCAGAGGTAGAACTCGCTCCGCAGGCCGACGTTTCCGCCGCACCGCTCGATCTTCGAGCCGGACTCGGTCATCCTGTGCGCCTTCTCGGACGCGGGATCGGAGCAGAGCACGTAGTCGGTCTGCCCGGCGCACAGGGCGTTCGGGGCCAGGAGGCAGGTCAGTATCAGGGCGTGGAGAAGTCGCATGGTCGCTCACCGGTTTCGTGTAGGTTTGGTACACGGCTAAGTTCCGCGAGCGGGGGGGCGATATCCTCCAGGGAAGGATGGAAGCACGGAGGGGCGGTGGGAAAGACCAAAGGGAGTTGGTGCGGATCTCAAGTCCGCACCAACATCCGGCTACCTTCTAGGCTTGAGGTGCTTGTCGAAGAACTCCATGACGGTCTTCTCCGCCTCATACTTGGGGTCGAAACCGTGACCCGCGCCCTCCAGTATCTTGAGGGTGGAATCCACTCCGGCCTTCTTCAGGGCGTCGTGGAAGACCTGGCTCTGACTCAGCGGAACGATGTTGTCCCGGTCGCCGTGCATGATCAGGAACGGCGGATCGTCCTTCGAGACGTAGGTGATCGGGCCGGCCTGCCTCGCAAGGTCCCGCTTCCTGGAGAACGGTCCGCCGAACAGCTTGGAGATCGCTCCACCGGCTACCTCGTTTTCCAGCTTCGCAATGTCGATCCCCTTCTTGGTCACTTCCTCGGCCCAGTAGAGAAAGTCGGTCGGGCCGCACCAGTCGCAGACGGCCTGAACACGGCTGGAGTAGCCGGCCCATCCGCCCTTGCCCTCGAGCTCCTTCCGGCCGGCGGACGTGCCGAGCAGCGCGACAAGGTGTCCCCCGGCCGAGCCGCCCCACACTCCGATGCGCCGGGGATCGACGTTGTACTCCTTCGCGTGAGCGCGCATCCAGCGGATGGCGCACTTGCAGTCCTCGATCTGAGCGGGAAACGGCGCGACCGTCGTAAGCCGGTAGTTGATGCTGGCGCAGAAGTAGCCTTTCCTGGCGAACGGGATCAGGAAGAGGTCGGCGCCCTGCTTGTCGCCGGCGTACCATCCGCCTCCGTGGACGAAGATCACCACCGGCATCGGATCTTTGGGCTGAGTCTTCGGGCGGATGATGTCGAGCTTGAGGGATACGCCTCCGCCCTTGCCGTACTCGACGTCGCGAATCAGCTCCACATCCGCCGGGATGCGCTGCTGTCCCTGTGCGAACGCCGGAGTGACGGCAAGGATGGCGATCAGTATGATGAAACTGAGTCTGAAGTGTCTTCTCATGGTATCACATCCTTCGGGTGGAATTACTCACCAAGACGGTCGGCGGGATAGATTGTTCGATGTGGAGTGCGGAAGCGCCATCGAGAGACCTTGCTTCCGCACTCTGCGCATTACTCCACTCCCGTGAGCCTGAAGGCGTACGCGTGCTCGCACGGAAGCTCGTCGACCGAGAGCTGCGGAACTTCGATTGTCAGGGCTCCGCCCTGCTCGCGCCACTCGACGGGGCCGACGCCGAGCATCTCGACCTTCGTGCTGTTCGGCGCCTTTGGAGCCGAAAGGACGAGTTCCCGGCCCGGCCAGCGCTTGGCGATGGCATAGACCGCGCCGTCCTTCGTCGTATAGCATACATCGCCCTCGGAGTCGACCTTCCACTGCCTGGCGCCGTAGATCGCCTCGCCGTTCACCTTCAGCCAGTCGCCGATCTGAAGGAGCCGCTCCTCCATGATGACGGGGATCGTGCCGTCGGCGGCGGGTCCGATATCGAGGAGCAGATTACCGCCCTTGCTGACCGTATCGACCAGGAGGTGGATCAGCTCCTTCGCGGACTTGTAGTCCTCCAGGTGCTCGTTGCGGTTGAAGCCGAACGACGCGCCGATGCCCCGGCACTCCTCCCACTTGCGGTTCTCCGCGAGGGTGAGGTCCGCTCCGAGGTGGATCTGGCCGTACTCGGTGGTGAAGTATCCGCCGTGGACGCTGCGCGTCTCCTTGCCCCATCGGTCGTTGACCGCGATCTCATCCTTGACGGGCGACTCGTTGAACAACCATGCGAGGAACTCCACGCTCTTCCAATCCTCGCTCGGTTTCTCCCATTCGCCGTCGGTCCAGAGCAGCGAGGGCTCATAGCGCGTGACGAGGTCCTTCATCTGCGGGATCATGTGCTGGTCTACGTAGCGCGGGAGGTCGTTCAGGTAGTCGGGGTTGTACCACTCGTAGAGCGAGTAGTAGAAGCCCATCTTGATACCCTTCGCCTTCACGGCCTTCGACAGATCGCCGCAGATGTCGCGGTGCGGGCCGATGTCGACGCTGTTCCAGTTCCAGCTATGCGCGCTCGGCCAGAGGCAGAACCCATCGTGATGGCGGGAGACGAAGACTATGTACTTCGCGCCCGCCCGGTCGAAGAGATCGGCCCACTGGTCGGGATCGAACAGCTCGCCCTTGAACATCGGGGCGAAGTCCTGGTACTGGAACTTCTCGCCGTAGACTTCGGGATGGCGCTTGTGCGTCGGATGCTTCGGGTTGTTCATGTGGTGCCAGTACCACTCGGCGTAGGCATCCGCGCCGCCGCCGGTCGGCGCCCACGCGGGGACGGAATAGATGCCCCAGTGGATGAAGATGCCGAACTTCGCGTCATCGACCCACTCGGGCACCGGCCGGCTGTCGATCGATTCCCAGGTTGGTTCGTACATGTGCGTATCTCCTTATGTGATGGATGGGAGTTGGACTGGAGTGTTGGAATACTGGAGTAATGGGTCTCCATCACTCCGATCCCCATCCGGCTATTCTACTCCCGTGAGTTTGAACGCATACGCGTGGCGGCAGGGAGCCTCGTCCACCGAGAGCTGAGGGACCTCGATGATGAGCTTGCCGTCCCTGCCCTTCCACTTGAGCGGCTGAGCAACGCCGAGCATCGTGACCGTCGCGCTATTCGAAGACTTCGGCGCGGCGAGGGCGAGTTCCTTGCCCGGCCAGCGCTTGGCGATCGCATAGACCGCCCCGTCCTTCGCCGTGTACCAGACATCGCCCTCGGAGGCAACTCTCCACGGCCTCGTGCCGTAGATCGCCTCGCCGTTCACCTTCAGCCAGTCGCCGATCTCGATGAGGCGCTGCTCCATGATCACGGGGATGCGCCCGTCGGCGGTCGGTCCGATGTCGAGCAGCAGGTTGCCGCCCTTGCTGACGATGTCCACGAGCAGGTGGATCATCTCGGTCGCGGTCCTGTAGTCGCTCAGGTCTTCGTTGCGGTTGTAGCCGAACGATCCGCCCATGCCCCGGCACTCCTCCCACTTGCGCGAGTCCTTGCCGACCCCTTCGCCGGCGTGACGGCCGTATTCCGTCGTGTAGAACCCGCCATGCTTGCCGCGACAGTCGCTCCCCCAGCGGTCGTCGACGACCACTTCATCCTTGACCGGCGACTCGTTGTAGAGCCATGCGAGGAACTCGGCGCTCCGCCAGGTGGAGCTCGGATGCTCCCATTCGCCGTCGGGCCAGACGATGGAAGGCTCGTAGCGCGTGACGAGATCCTTCAGTTGGGGAAGCATATGCTGATCGACGTAGCGCTTCACGTCGGAGCGGTAGAGGGGGTTGTACCACTCGTAGAACGAGTAGTAGAAGCCCATCTTGAGGCCCTTCGCCTTCACGGACTTGGTGAGGTCGCCACAGAGGTCGCGGTGCGGGCCGATATCGACGCTGTTCCAGTTCCACGACTCGGCGCTCGGCCAGAGACAGAATCCCTCGTGGTGCTTGGAGGTCAGGACGACGTACTTCGCGCCGGAGCGGGCGAAGATGTCGGCCCACTGATCGGGGTTGAACAGCTCGGCCTTGAACATGGGCGCGAAGTCCTGGTAGTGGGACAGTTCGGGCCAGTTCTCTCTGTGATACTTGTAGGTTGGATGCTTGGGATCGTTCATGTAGTGCCAGTACCACTCGGAATACGAGCCCTTCGGTCCCCACGCGGGGACGGAATAGACGCCCCAGTGGATGAAGATGCCGAACTTCGCGTCGTCGTACCACTGCGGGATCGGCCGTGAGTCGATCGATTCCCACGTGGGCTGATAGGTCGTCTGGGCGGATGCCAGCGACGCGAGAAACAGAGACAGCACGAGGATGATGCGGTACATAGCGAGACCTCCATCTAACCGCCAAGTCGCCAAGAACGCCAAGAATACCTTGCGAATCAGAACCATCTAGTCATCGGAAAGCACGACACGTTTGATGCCCTTGTGCAGCAAGACGGTGTTGAAGTTGATCAGTAGGGCAAGCTCGCGCCCCGTAGCCTTGAGATACGAGAGAACCTGTGCAGTATGGATCGGCCCAAGGGCATCCACCGCCTTTAGCTCCACGACAAGTATGCCGCCAACCAGCAGATCAAGCCTGGCTTCGCCACCCTTGTAGTCTACACCGATGGGATACTGGCGCACGAATGGAATGCCTCTGGCTTCCATCTCAAGACACAGGGCTTCCTCATACACCGATTCCAGATACCCCGGACCCAACACCCTATGTACTTCAATGGCAGCACCGATGACTCTATGCGCCAAGCGATCGACTTCCTCTGAGGGCTCCTTGCGAGATGGATACCTGGTGAATCCTCCAACAATTTGATCTCCCCTGCTTCCCTTGGCGTTCTTGGCGACTTGGCGGTTTATGCTACCTTCGACCGCAACTCGCCAATCCCCTCTTCGAAGCCGAGGAGGCGGGTGGTCAGGCACGACCGGGTGGCGGTGGTGTCGAGGATGAGGGTCTCCGGGCGGTGGGCGACGGAGGGGACCTGGTCCATGGTGGCGGGGATGATGAGCGATGCGTCGAGGCCGAATGCCTCGGCGACCTTGACGGCGAACTCGTACCGGCTGCTCGATTCCGGGCATACCGCGTGGAAGATGCCGGTGAGCCTCCGCTCGGCGATCTCGAGGAGCACATCTGCCAGATTCCACGCCGGGATCGGACATCGACGCTGGTCGGTGAATGCAGTCATCGACTTCCCGGCGCTCAGCGACTCGACGATCTTGTCGGAGAAGGAGTTGAGATGCGGGAACATCCTCGGGCCGTAGATGATCGACGTGCGGACGATCGCGGCGCCGGTATCGGCAGAGTAGACCGCGGTCTCGGCGGCGGCCTTGGTCAGCGCGTAGTAGTTCGGCGGGCTGAGACGATCGCCCTCGGAGTAAGGGCTGTGCTCGCCGTTGAACACGAGGTCGGTCGAGATGTGGACGAAGTGGGCGCGGACGCATTCGGCGGCGCGGAGGAGGTTGTAGGCGCCCCGGACGTTGGTGTCGAAGGCACGGCGCTTGTGCTCCTCGCAGACGTCGGGCTTTGCCTCCGCGGCGGTGTGGACGATGACATCGGGGCGGATACTCTCGACCGCCTCCGACACCTCAGCGGGATCGGTGAGATCGAGCTCCAACGTCCGACAGCCGGGGAGATCGACGGCGTGTCCGGCGTAGGTTGCGTAGACATCCCATCCGGCATCGGCGGCCTGGATCGCCGTGTAGCTGCCGAGCATTCCGCTTCCACCTGTTACGAGTAGTCCGGGCATGGTGCACCTCGTCGATGATCTGTTGTAGGAGCGGCTTCCCGGCCGCGATACCACCGGTCGCCGGGTACAACCCGGTGACAGCGTTGCAGGAGGGAATTCCGATCCCCGAATTCGGAGCGCTACCTGCTCTGCCGAGATTGCATCCCGGCGGCGAGACTCGCGGCTGGAAGCCCTGATTCGCGGCTGGAAGCCGCTCCTACGATATGTGACGCCCACACGGAAAAATGGCCGGCGCAGAGGCCGGCCATCGCATATTCCAGAGGGTGCGGTCAGAGCGGTCGTCACTCCGCATTCCGCACTCTACACTTAGTAGATCGCTTCCTCGGTGTCCTTGTCGAAGAGGTGAGTCTTCGCCACGTCGAGCACGATGTCCATCTCCTGGTCTTCCTTGGCCTTGGTCTCGGCGTCGATGGTGGCCACCATGGAATGCTTGCCGCTGGTCAGGTACATTGTCACGATCGAGCCCATCGGCTCAATCACGTCCACCGTAGCCTTGATCGTGTTCTCTTCGGTAGGCTCTACCAGGGAGGCGATGTTCTTGTCGAACATGTCCTCGGGGCGAACACCGAACACGACCTGCTTGCCGACATAGGACTCGAATCTGCCGCCGTTCTTCTCCTTCGGGATGACAACCTTGAAGCTGCCGGCATCGACGACGTATCTGTCGCCGTTCTTCTGCAGGGTAGCATCGATGAAGTTCATCGAAGGAGTGCCGATGAAGCCGGCGACGAACATATTCGCAGGCTTGTTGTATAGGCCGAGAGGAGTGTCCACCTGCTGCACGACGCCGTCGCGCATGACTACGATGCGGTCGCCCATCGTCATGGCCTCGACCTGGTCGTGCGTGACGTAGATGGTGGTGATGCCGAGGCGGCGGTGAAGCTTGATCAGCTCGGCGCGAGTCTGTACGCGGAGCTTGGCGTCGAGGTTGGAGAGCGGCTCGTCCATCAGGAAGACCTTCGGCTCGCGGACGATGGCTCGTCCGAGGGCGACTCTCTGTCTCTGTCCGCCGGAGAGCTGCTTCGGCTTGCGGTCGAGAAGTTCGGTCAGGCCGAGGAGTTGGGCGGCTTCCTGCACGCGGCGCTTGATCTCGTCTTTGGGAACCTTGCGAAGCTTCAGGCCGAACGCCATGTTGTCGAAGACGCTCATGTGAGGATAAAGAGCGTAGTTCTGGAAGACCATGGCGATGTCGCGGTCTTTGGGGGAGACATCGTTGACGAGGCGATCACCGATCAGGATTTCACCGCTGGTTGCCTCTTCGAGACCGGCTACCATACGCAGACAGGTGGTCTTGCCGCACCCGGACGGACCGACGAGGACAAGGAACTCCTTGTCCTGGATCTCCAGGTTCACGTTATTTACGGCCACTACGTTCTTGAACGTCTTGGTCAGGTTTTTCAAGGTGACGCCAGCCATGTATCAGGTTCCTCCTCATGCTGTGTCGACTCGACCGCCGTTTCGTGCCCTGAACGCTGTGGCAGGCGTATTGCGTTGGGCCGGCGGGTTACCTGATGTGAGTCCCGGCGGGAGGCTCCGGTAGAAGGCTGCATGCCGAGCGAGAGTCTCGGCCGAAACGGATCACATCGTGCAACTGGTCGAAATTACGCCCACCGTTCACGATTATAGCCGTATGCAATCTGCGCTGTCAACAACCTTTTTGCGCAGAATCGAGGAGAAACCGGCTTGCTGCCCGATCTGTAATCGTTTTCCAGGGGTGCGGCGGGGCATCAAGCGGCGTGCATGAGGGACCTTGCGTCGTCATTTATCGACGCAGAATCCCTCATGCGGGCGTTCGAGTACGATTGCGATTACGAGTACGAGTAGGATTGGTGGGTAGGAGCAGGGACGCCTAGAGGTGGGGCGTTACCTTCTCCATGATCTTCTGCTTGGGCATCATGCCGACGAGCTGCTCGACGATGTCCCCCTTCTTGAAGAGGATCAGGGTCGGGATGCTCATGATTCCGTACTTGGCCGCCACGGAGGGGGCCTTGTCGGTATCGACCTTCACGACCTTAAGCTTGCCGGTGGTCTCGTTCGCGATGTCATCGATGGTGGGACCGAGGGCCTTACAGGGACCACACCATTCCGCCCAGAAATCAACCAGTACGGGAGTCTCAGCCTGGAGCACTTCCTTCTCGAAATCGTCGGCGGTGACCGCAAGTGCGTTGCTCATGTTAACTCCTCCTCGATAGCCGACCCCTTGTTCGGGCGGCTGACGCTCATTGTAGTGAATGCCCGATGGCTTGTCAAGGAAACCGGGGGATGGAGCTATGGAATGCCGGAGCATTGTGTCCATTGCCCCAACACCTTATTACCCATCACTCCACTTCCCCACCCGGGAGACACGGGGACGCGGAGACGCGAGGATGGGCAATGCCGGCCACATCTGGTATAATGCGACTGATCATCAGCAGGTACGCGGGCAGCGAACAGAGGCGCTGCCCGCGTTTTCATGCCAATCCCCTGTAGTGGCTGGGGAGGCCGTTGGAGGCCTCCACTACGGCGCGAAGCATGTTTAGGAGACGGACATGAAGGTAGGAATCATCGGTCTGCCGGCGACCGGCAAGACAACCCTTTTCAATGCACTGACCCACGGCGAGGCGCCGGTGGCGGAGTTCGGCGGCAAGCGGTCGGAGGCCAACATCGGCACGATCGCCGTTCCGGACGCGCGCTTCGATCACATCGTCGAGGTCTGCAAGCCGAAGAAGATCAGCCCGGCGCACATCGAGGTCATCGACGGCGCAGCGCCGATCGGAGTCGAGACGCAGCGCGGGTTCGGCGCCGACTTTTTCGCCGGCATCCGGGCGGTCGATGCGCTGATCCACGTCGTCCGCGCGTTCGAGAGCCCGATGCTTCCGGTACCGGAGGGCGGCCTCGACCCACTCCGCGATGTCCGCAAGGTGAACGACGAACTGATGCTGGCCGACCTCACGCTCGTGGAGACGCGGCTGGAGCGCATCGAGAAGAGCCTGCACGGCAAGAAGATCGTCGCCGGCAGCCCGCAGACGATGGAGCGCGACCTTATGCTCAGGATCAGGGAGCAGCTTGAGAACGAGAAGCCGCTCAAGGAACTGGAGCTGTCGAACGACGAGGTCAAGATGATCCGCAGCTTCGACTTCCTCACCCTGAAGCCGATGATCATCGTCGCCAATGTCGGCGAGGATCAGATCGGTCAGACCGACAACCCACTGCTGGCAGGTCTCAGGGAATACTGTGCCGGCGAGGGCATGGAGCTGATCGTGCTCGCGGCCAACGTGGAGATGGAGGTCGCTCAGCTCCCCGCAGACGAGGAGAAGGAGTACCTGGAGGCTCTCGGCATAGAGGAACCGGCGCGCAACAAGGTCGTGCAGAGCGCGTACCGGGCGCTCGGCCTGATATCGTTCTTTACCGCCGGAGAGGATGAGGTCAAGGCCTGGACCATCGACAAGGGCGACAAGGCCGTGGAAGCCGCCGGGAAGATCCACTCCGACCTGGCGCGCGGCTTCATCCGCGCGGAGATCGTCTCGTACGAGGACTTCCGGAAAGCCGGCTCGTGGGACGCGGCGAAAGCGGCCGGTCTGATGCGCCTAGAGACCAAGGACTATGTGATGAAGGACGGCGATATCATGGTGGTACGCTTCAAAGTGTAGAATGCGGGAGTCAGGAGCCAGGAGTCAGAAGTCAGAAGTAAGCGGAGCCAGCCCCCATTCTGACTCCTGCATTCCGCTTGCCTACACTTCCTCAAGGAGTTCGACTCGGCGCTTCATCTGGGAGGACTTGTAGGCGGCCAGGAGCACGGTGAGAGCCGTAAGCGCGTGTCCCGCGTGCACCAGCGGATCGCGGTCTTCGAAGATGCAGTCGAGGAAGTCTCGCAGCATGTCCGTCGGCTGATCGGTCTTGATGTCTTCAGCCGACAGCTCATACGTCCGACCTCCTTTGAGGGAGACCGACAACCTCGACGGCGGACTGGTGATCCTGAGCGCCCCTTCGAGGCCGTAGACCTCCATGTGCATCGCGCTGCCCGAGTAGTCCGGCGGCCATGCGCTGAACCGCGCCGCACCGGTGAGCGCCAGTTCGGCGGAGATGTCATCGAGGAACTCCAGCCCCAGCAGACATGAGTCCTCCGCCTTGTGGAGCGGCTCGATGGCGAACCTGGTGCAGATCGCGCTTACCGCCGCGATCTCACCGATCAGGTAGTGGTAGAGGTCGATCATCTCGGAGCCGCACTCCATCAGGATCCCTCCACCGCCCTTGTCCCAGGTGCCCTTCCAGTCGTGCCAGTCGTTCAGGCGGTCGTAATCGTTCCTGATCAACGACCCTGTCGCCAGGTACACGTAGCCGAGTTCGTCATTATCGATGAGTCTGAGGGCCTCCTGGCTGACCGGATCGTACCGCTGGGGGAGCGAGACGAAGAACCGCCCGCTCGATTCCTGCGAGGCTTTGATCATCTCCCGAGCGTCGCTTACCGTTGTGGAGATCGGGGCCTCGCATATGACGTGCTTCCCGACCTCGAAGGCCGCGAGAGCGATGGCACTGTGGGTGGGAGGCGGAGATGCGATGAGCACGAGATCCACGCTCTCATCGAGGACCAGCCGGTTGTAGTCGCTCACGGAGAGTTCCGGGCCGAAGGTGGAGGCGAATGCGTCGCGCGCGGGTCGGTTCGGGTCGGCGACGGCGGTGATTCGGACATCAGAGTACGCCTCCAACTGCCGCGCACGTCGTGTTGCCGCTCTTCCCGCCCCGACTATTCCCACTTGCAGCGCCATTCGGTGTACCTCCGGATTCGCATTCCTATTTCTTGCCCGGAAGTGTCGGTTCCAAACACACGCACAGCACCCTTGCCCGGCGGCGACCTGCCTGAAAACGAATAGGTCCGGCAAGCATGACGGCTTTACCGGACCTACGTCTGGAGGCTATGTATACCTGTGGCCAGGCCTGTTGTCCTGCTGAGTACGGATCGAACGAGCGCAGTGATCTCATGTTACGCTTCAGCGGAGCATGCTGCAATCCCCCGATAGAGGGATTTTCATTTGACTGGACAGGCCGAATACGGTAGAATTGTGAGGCTTCCGTTTTCTACCACAATGCCTACATTTACCTACAACGAAGTAAGCATTCTATCCGAGATCATCCGCATAGCGTATTCGGACATACTGTCGTCCGAAGCGTGGCTCCACATGCTCGCACTTCTGGATACGGTTGTCCCCTCGGACGCCTCGGCGGCGATATTCATCAACCCTCAGACCCGGAGACCCGAACGCTATGCCAACCGCGGGTTCGACGTCAAGATGTACGACGAGTACGAGCAGTACTACCACAGGCTCGATTTGCCCATGAGCAAGGCTCGGCTAGTTCTGAAAGCCTGGCAGCCCACAGACCTGATGCCGAGGGACGAATGGGAGAAGACCGAGATCTATTCGGAGTACCTGGTCAGATACGGCTGCCGTCAGGTCGCAACCAGCGCACTTGCGGTCGGGGCTGACGACCCCCGCATCTGGTTCCGTCTGGCTCGGAACAGCCGACATCCCTTCACGAAGAGAGAGATGCAGTACCTGCGCCTGCTTCATCCTCATCTGACCAGCGCCCTGGAGAAAGCCGAGGCGCTTTCAGGACTGCAGCAGGAGAAGAACCGCTGGAAATCCGCTTACGATCAGGTGAACAGATCGATATTCCTGTTCGGCGAAGACCTGGATCTGCTCTACATGAACCCGAAGGCCAAGTCCGTTTTCGGCAACGAAGATCCGTCGCTGGTGCGCGAGGCATTGCGGGAGGAAATCCGCTCCGTGGACGTGTCGTCGCCCGGAGAGACCATCCGCAGAGTGGGCTGCAGTGCGTACAGGCTCTCGATGGCGCACATCAGGCCGGAGGACTCTCCCGCTTACTGGATCGTAGCCGCGGAGGATATGGGTGAGAACCTTCGGTGGGCGTTCGACAAGGCGCTGGACGCCTACGGGATCTCATCCCGTGAGTGCGAAGTATGCGGCATGCTGATAAACGGGCTGTCCAATCGGGAAATAGCGGAGCGGTTGTTCATCAGCGAACTGACGGTCAAGGACCACGTAAAGAGTATCCTCGCCAAGCTCCAGGTGCCGAGCAGGAACCGGATCGCGGCCAAGCTCCTTGGACTCTAGCCGCTGCACGGCGACCGGCAGGCATGAAAGGAGGCGACGACAACCATGATCAACGCTGCGAGCAAAGAGATCAGGGCGCTGTTGGACATAATCCATACGGTTTACTCGGACGCGCTGTCGCCTGCGATATGGTCTGAGGTGCTCTCCTTCGTCACCGAGCATACCTCCGCCGAGGCCGGGGCGGTGATGAGATATGACCCGAAGACCAGCGTACCTACCTGGTTCATAGGCCGCGACATGAGCCACAGCCTGTTTGAGAATTACCGAGAGCACTTCCTGGACCGCGAACCCCACGTGGCCAAAGCCATCGCCCGAGGCCACAGGGTGTGGCGGCCCACAGACGTGGTGACAAAGGCGACATGGGACAGGTCCGAGGTCTACAATGAACTGCTGGCTCCGTATGGCTTCCACCAGTTCCTCGGCATTGCGCTACTTCGCAACGACAAGACGGCCATGCGGCTTCATTTTGCGAAAACCGATCGAGACAGCCCGTTCAGCCGCTCGGAGGTCCGTCTGCTCGGACTTCTCCACGCTCACCTCGAGCAGGCTTTCTGTCAGGCCAGGTTCATGAACCTGTCTCTGAACGTCAAGACCTCCCTTGTGGCCGGCCTTGACTTGGCACAGAACCCGGTCTTCGTCTTCGGAAGCAAATGCAGACTGCTCCACATGAACAGGCGCGCGCGGGAGTCATGCCCCGGCGCGCGCGGCTTGGCCGATCCGGTCATCCCACAGGTACAGCGCATCCTGGTGGAGATGATAGAGAGGAGCGCCGTGCGCCCCGATCGCATTCCGGAACCGATGACGACCACACGCGTAATATGCGGCACGGAGTACAGGCTCAGGGCGTACCCGGTACGGCGCAATAGCGGCAAGCCCCAGTATGTCGTCGAGCTGGAGCAGGTGGCAAACCGTTTCCAGAACGCGCTTCGGGGGGCTATGGCAGACTGGGATCTCTCGCCTCGCGAAGGTGAGGTCTGCCTGGCGATCGTCGGCGGAATGTCCGATCAGGAGATCAGCGACCGGTTGGAGATGCCGGACTGGGAGGTCGCGGAATGCATCGGCCGCATCGTGGAGAAGCTGCGAGTCAGCGAGAGGAGCAAGATCGCGGCGAAACTGATGGGACTTGGGTGAGTGTAGAGTGAGGAGTGTAGAGTGAGGAGTGAGAAAAGCGGAGTCACCGGGCGGCGGCTCCGCTTTTCCGTGATGACTTCTTCGCTTAGCCGGCTGCGGCGGCCTCGAGAACGTCCTCGTCTATGTCGAAGTTGGCGTTGACCTGCTGGACGTCGTCCAGATCCTCGATCTGGTCCATCATGCGGAGGTTCTGCAGGGCTTCCTTTCCCTCGAGCTTCACGGTGCTCTTCGGGAGCATGGTGGATTCGGCGCTGACGAACTCGATACCGGCATCCGTGAGGGCCTGGCGCAGACCGGCGAGATCCTCCACGGAGCAGATCACCTCAAAGGTGTCGCCTTCCGTGCGGATATCCTCAGCGCCGGCATCGAGGGCGGTGAGCATGAGGGTGTCTTCATCCACGACATCCTTCTGGACGGTGATGATGCCCTTGGGATCGAACATCCAGGCTACGCAGCCCGACTCACCGAGGCTTCCGCCGTTCTTCGAAAAGGCGGTCCGAAGCTCGGAGACGGTCCGGTTGCGGTTGTCGGTCAGGCAGGTGACCAGGACTGCCACGCCGCCGGGCCCGTATCCCTCGTAGACTATCTCCTCGTAGTTGGCGCCTTCGACCTCGCCGCTGCCGCGCTGGATGGCGCGCTTGATGTTCTCGGCGGGCATGCTGTTCTCGCGAGCCTTCTGGATCGCAAGCTTGAGGCGGTTGTTGGCATCCGGATTGCTGCCGCCTTCGCGCGCCGCAACGATGATTTCGCGGGCAAGCTTCGTGAAGATCTTGCCGCGTTCGGCATCCTGTTTGCCCTTCCGAAGGCGTATATTATGCCACTTGGAATGACCTGACATCTGTTTTCACTCCCTCATGCCGCTGCCTTTGCCGTCAACACATCTGTCGCATAGATATGCGCTGCTGGGAAATGCGGGTCGACGGTGTGCGGCATCCTGATGATGTATCTGAAAGTATAGCATGACGGCTGAGGTTCCGTCAAATCGCGGGCCGACATCAATCAGCGAGGAGGACCTCACCGGCAGTGATCTCCTTCAGTTCGCCGCCTCGCACTCTGACGACCAGATCGCCGTAGGTGTTCACCTCGACGGCCGTGCCCTCGACGGTCCCTTCCGGGGTCTGGACCACAACGTCACGGCCGACGGTGCAATCGCGAGCCCTCCACGCATCGAGTATCGAGCGGAACCCCTCTTTCTGATACTGCTCGTAGCGCGTGTGCAGGGCATTGAGCAACTCCCGCTCGACCGTGTGCACGGAGACGGGCCGGCCGGTCTCTATCGCCATCGAGGTGGCCGTCTCGGCCAGCTCGGGCGGAAACTCGGGGGTGTTCACGTTGATCCCGATGCCGATAACGGCGACCGGCTCGAAACTGATGCGCGGCTTTCGGGCCTCGACCAGAATTCCGCTGACCTTGTGTCCGTTGACCAGGATATCGTTCGGCCACTTAATCATGGGATTGAGGCGCGCAGACCGCCTGATCGCCTCCTCCACGGCGAGCGATGCCACGAAAGCAAGCTGCCAGAACTTACTCGACGGCGTGTGGGGCCGGAGCACGACGCTGACATAGAGTCCTGAGCCCGGAGGTGAGACCCACTGCCGGCCCCGCCTCCCGCGTCCGTGAACCTGCTCGTCGGCAATGACGACCGTGCCCTCCGGAGCGCCTTCCTCGGCCATCCGGGCGGCCAGGTCGTTCGTCGATGTGACTGATTCGAACCGATGGACAGAGTACTGCATATGGCGGAATGTGGAGTACCGGTCCGGCGCGCACGTGGAGACTGCCGTAGGAGGGCCCCGAATTCCTGGCGTTGCGTGGGCATTCGCGGCTGGGAAGCCGCTCCTACAACACTCGTGAAGTACGCTCTAGCCGGCGATTTCGAGACTAAGGTCCAGAGCCTTCACCGAGTGTGTAAGCGCTCCGGCGGATATCAGATCGACGCCGGTCCGGGCGATCTTGACGACGGAATCCTCCGTGATGCGGCCTGATGCTTCGGTGGTTGCCCGACCCTTGCACATCTCGACCGCCTTCTTCATATTCACAACGCTCATGTTGTCGAGAAGTATGATATCGGCGCCTGCTTCGAGGGCCTGCTCGACCTGGGCCAGGGTATCCGCCTCGACCTCGATCTTGACCATGTGAGGCGCGCCTGCCTTGGCCGCCTGTATGGCTTCCTTTATGCCTCCCGCGGCTCGGATATGGTTGTCCTTGATCAATACGCCGTCGTAGAGGCCGAAGCGGTGGTTCTGCCCGCCGCCCATCCGGACGGCGTACTTCTCCAGTATGCGCAGGCCCGGCGTGGTCTTGCGGGTGTCTACGATCGTCGCGCCGATGCCTTCGATCAGGGATACCAGGCGCGCGGTCCGGGTGGCGATCCCCGACAGCCGCTGCAGGAGGTTCAGCGCGGTACGCTCCGCCGTCAGGATAGCGGCGGTCGGACCGGTGATCTCCGCTACGACGTCTCCGGGCTGGACGACCGAACCATCGGCGACCTCGGGCCTGAAGATGACCGGTCGGTCCTGCTCGATGGGCTTCCTCTGCGGCAACGGCCCGCCGGTCACCTGGACGGCAGGCTTGCCGAGATGCTTTGCGGTGATGCGAATAGGCTTGCCGGCCTGGGATCGGCTCTCCAGGTTCACGTTCGGGAGGTTCGTCGGACGCACGCGCTTGAGGACGGTCATATTCCCGGCGGAGTAGCTCTCGGCCACCAATTGGAAGCATATGGAGGCAACCGGGAGGCCGGCTATGACGCCGTCCTCGTTCGAGATGATCTGCGCCGTGCAGAGCGATGCGGGAGAGACGGTGAGGGCGGTCGTGATGTCGCCGCTCCCGATGTCCTCGTTGAGCGCTCGCCGGACGATGTCTTCGACTTCGATGTAGTTCAGGTTCATGGGTCGTATGGGTCCTATGGGACGAATGGGACGGATGTCTATGTGATTTCGATCATCCGCTGGATCGAGCCGCGGGCCTTATCCATTATATCGGCGGGAAGCTCGATCGGGTACTGCATGTCTTCCAGCGCCCACGCGAGTTTCTCGAGTGTGATCTTCTTCATGTTCGGACAGATGGTCCACTCGGTCGGCGAGTAGAACTTCTTGTCCGGGCTGTCCTCGTAGAGCCGGTGGAGGATGCCCTTCTCCGTGGCGACGATGAACTCCCGTTGCGGGCTCTCCTTCGCAAAGCGGATCATGCCTGAGGTGCTGAACACGCCGTCCGCAAGCTGGACGACCGCTCGGGTGCACTCGGGGTGTACCATGACGTAGGCATCGGGGTGCTCGGCCTTCTGGCGGAGGATGTCCTCCGGCCGGATCCGATGGTGGGTCGGGCAGAAGCCCGGATAGAGGATGACCTTCTTCGACGTCTGTGAGGCCACGTAGTCGCCGAGGCATTTGTCCGGCACGAAGAGGATCTCGTCGGCGTCGAGCGACTCCACGACCTTGACCGCGTTGGCGGAGGTGCAGCAGATGTCGCTCTCGGCCTTGACCTCGGCGGAGGTGTTCACGTAGGCGACAACCGGACGGCCGGGGTACTTCGCTTTGAACCCCCGAAGCTGGTCGGCGGTGATCATGTCCGCCATCGGGCACCCGGCCTTCAGGTCCGGGAGCAGCACTGTCTTCGTCGGTGAGAGGATCTTCGCCGTTTCCGCCATAAAGTGGACGCCGCAAAAGACGATGACGTCGGCGGTGGTCTCAGCCGCTTTCCGACTCAGCTCGAGGGAATCGCCGGTGAAATCGGCGATGTCCTGGATCTCTCCGAGTTGGTAGTTGTGCGCGAGGATCACGGCGTTCGCTGCCGTCCTCATCCAGTCGATCCTGGCAACCAGATCGATGGTTGTCTCCTTCACGCGCGGCTGATTCTCCGACATTACTCACTCCTCTTACGTTCGGCCCACGGCCGGCGCCCGGCGTTGGCGCGGATTTGCAATCCGGCGGGCGTTCGGGATCGCTGATCCCCATTCGTCGCAACGCGCCGGATCACAAATCCGCGCGAACATCGGTAGTCTAGGTTTCCTTGGGCTTTCGCTTGAACTCGCCGATCGCAAGCTCGACGGCTCTGAAGAGAGATTCGACGCCCTGGACCTTGATGCCTCCATTGTCACGTGCGCGAGACGTATTGTGGCGCGAAGTGATCACCCGCTCGAAGCCGAGTCGAGCCGCTTCCTTGACCCGCTTTTCGAGCTGGCTGACACCTCGCACCTCGCCTGCGAGGCCGATCTCGCCGACGAGCACGGTGTTCGGATCGACCGCCAGGTCCTTCAGGTTCGATGCGACCGCCACCGCGATGGCGAGATCGAGCGCGGGCTCGATGATCTTCACACCGCCCGCGACGTTGATGTATACATCCTTATTCGCCAGGCTGAGCCCGACTCGCTTTTCGAGCACGGCGAGGATCAACATCGTGCGGTTGTAGTCGACGCCGGTCGCCATCCTGCGCGGACTGGCGAAGTACGACGGCGCCACGAGCGCCTGGACCTCCACGAGGAGCGGCCGGGTGCCCTCTACGGTCGCGGCGACGACCGATCCCGGGCCGTGCACAGGCCGCTCCGAGAGCAGGATCTCCGACGGATTGCTGACCTCCTGCAGGCCGTCCTCGCGCATCTCGAAGATTCCCAGTTCGTCGGTCGAGCCGAACCTGTTCTTCACCGCGCGCAGGATCCTGTAGGTCTGGTGCTGATCGCCTTCGAAGTAGAGCACGGTGTCCACCATGTGCTCCAGCACCCTCGGGCCGGCGATAGCGCCTTCCTTGGTCACGTGGCCGACGATGAACACCGGCGTCTGCGTGCTCTTGGCGATGCGGGTGAGCACGCCGGTGCACGAGCGCACCTGGCTCACGGTCGCGGGCGCCGACTCCAGCGTGGGATCATGCATCGTCTGGATCGAATCGACGATCACCGCGCCCGGCTTGAGGTGATTGATGCACGCCTCGATCTGCTCGATGTTCGTCTCGGCGACGAGGTAGAGGGTGTCGGTCCGCACTCCGAGCCGGTCGGCACGGAGCTTGATCTGCTCGACGGATTCCTCGCCGGAGACGTAGAGCGTGATCTGCCCGCTGCGGCTCAGGCTGTCGGCGGTCTGCGTGAGGATGGTTGACTTCCCGATGCCGGGGTCGCCGCCGATCAACACGACGGAGCCGGGGACTATGCCGCCGCCGAGCACCCGGTCGAACTCGCCGATGCCGGTCCGGTGGCGGATCTGCTCGCTCGAGGTGATCTGGCTGATCGGCTTGGGCAGGTTATATATGGCGGCCGTCTCGCGCTTCGTGGACGCGCCGGCTCGGGCAACTACCTCCTCGGAGAAGGTGTTCCACTGATCGCAGTCGGGACAGCGTCCGAGCCACTTGGGCGATTCGTAGCCGCATTGCTGACAGACGTATTTGGTCTGGGTTTTCGCCATTTCGAGTCTTCCTTACGTGCCTTGATGTAAGGAAAACTATAGCAAATTCGGGGACTTGGTTCAAATCCGGGGCTGCCGCGGGCGGGCTAGACGGAGAGCAGGCGCGCGGCATTCCCACCCAGCACGGCGCTGATCTCGTCATCGGTGAGCGGCAGAGCTCGTATCGCGGCGACCTCGTCCGATTGATCGGTCCACGGGGAATCCGTGCCGAAGAGTATCCTCCCTGCGCCGTGGGCGCGCATCAGGGCCGTCATGCGCTCCGATCCGAGGTCGGCGAGCGAGTAGGACGTGTCGAAGTACAGATCCCGTCCGACGAGGCAACGCTCGACATCGTCCCAGCAGTCGTATCCGCCCATGTGGGCGGCGATGACGGTCAGCGCAGGGACCGCATCGAGCACGCGGGCCAGGCGCTCGGGAGTGCAGTGCACGGGGGGCGGCAGTCCGATGTCGACACCGGCGTGGAAGAGCACGATGAGACCCGCAGCCGCCAGCGCCCGATACGTCGGGATCATCTCCGGGGCGTCGACGAAAAAGTCCTGATAGTCCGGGTGGAACTTCACGCCGGGGATCCCTTCGGCGGCAAGCCGGTCGATCTCAGCGGACAGGTCGTCCTGCTGCGGGTGGAGGGTCCCGAAGCTGATCAGGTCCCGGTGCTGCCGATTGATCGCCGCCGCCCAGTTGTTGATGCTTCCGACCTGGGCAGGCTTGGTGGCGATCGGCATGATCACCGACCGATCGACTCCTGCGCACCGCATCGAGGCGGAGAGGCCGGCACAGGTGCCGTCCGTGTGAGGAGGGACGTGGCTGCATTCGGACAGCGCCGCCAACGCCCTGGGCGCCAGTTCGTCCGGAAAAGCATGCGTATGGATGTCGATGATCATGGATGTATCTCGGGCATGAGGAGTACGGGCCGTCCGGCCCGGCGTATGCTTCCCTGATTATAGGTCACCTCGCGGGCCGGGTCAACCTTCGGTCCGCGAACGACTACGGATGCATCGGACGCAGAGTCCACTCCGGCGAACGTCGCTGCCGAAGCCCTCCGGTATGCCATGCAGGGAACGCCCGCCGTCGCGTTCCGTGGGTGGATACCTACAACCGACGGAACGGGACAGCGCCCGTTCCCTGCGGGCGACGTCTGTCTATGTAGGGCACTGCCGCCGTCCTGTGCCGCTGGTATCGGCCTCAAACGGACGGAACGGGACAGCGTCCGTTTCCCTACGTGCCTGAGTTCCCGGGGGTGCAACATCGGGACGCACCCGTTCCCCCGCGCACGAATCATGGTGTGCGGGACTCCCGGGGCGGGTACACTCCCGACAATGTCACGATATCGAGGAGGTACATCCGATGCTGGGAATGGGAATGAAGCTGAATACACTCAACGATCTGTTCGTGCACGAACTCAAGGACACGTATGACGCCGAAAACCAGATCATCGACGCGCTGCCGAAGATGATCGACGCGGCATCGTCGCAGGAGGTCAAGGACAAGTTCCGGCGCCATCTGGACGTAACAAGGATGCAGACCGCCCGCTTGGAGGAGATCTTCGACATGCTCGACATGGAGCCGGAGCGCGAGCACTGCGACGGCATGGCGGGCATCATCAAGGACGGCAACAAGATGGCGGTGGCGGAGGGCGACCCGAACGTGAAGGACGCGGCCCTGATCGGGGCGGCACAGAAGGTCGAGCACTACGAGATCGCTGCCTACGGGACCCTGCGCGCTTTCGCCAACACCATGGGCATGACGGACATAGCCGACAAGCTGCAGACAACGCTGGAAGAGGAAAAGAGGACCGACAAGACCCTCTCGATGGTCGCGGAGAGAAGTATCAACCGTCAGGCGGCGGCATAGCATCCGCCGGCCCAAGGTTGTCATGATACATGTAGGAGCGGCTTCCAGCCGCGATCCGGGCTACCGGGGTACGACCCCGGCAGAGCAAGTAGCGCCTCGAATTCGGGGATTGAAATCCCCTCCTACAACGCTGTCGCCGCGATGCCACCCGGCGACCGGTGGTATCGCGGCTAGGAAGCCGCTCCTACATGGGAAGATATCCGATATCGCGACTGAAAGCCGCTCCTACGTGGTTAGCCTCGGCGGTCGCCGAAGGAGTGTACTCGGATGGCGGCGACGGGCTGGATCGGGCAGGCGGACTCGCAGAGACCGCAGCCGACGCACTTCTCATCGTTGACGAACGGGACCCTGGCTCCATCGACCTCTTTCCACTCGATGGCCTTGTAGGAGCAATACTCGTCGCACACGATGCACTGCTTGCCTGCGTTCCAGGCGATACACCGATCGCGCTCGACCACGGCGGTACCGATGAAGATCTCCTTCTTCTCCTCGACCCTGAACGGCTTGATCGCATCGGTGGGACATACCTGCCCGCATGCATTGCACTGCTCGGCACAGGCTCCGATCCGCGGCACGAGGACCGGCGTCCATATCCCCTCGATCCCGGCATCGAACAGAGCCGGCTGAAGGCCGTTAGTGGGGCAGGCCTTCATGCAGAGGGCGCATCGGGTGCACCGGGCGACGAAGTCGCTCTCCGGTACGGAGCCGGGCGGCCGGATCAGGTACTCGCTGCTCAGCTTGATGGTCGATCCCGCGACCGAGGGAAGCTTCCGGCCGGGATCGATCTTGGCGACGGTCACGAGTCCGAGGCCGACACCCGCGCCCTGGAGCACCCGGCGGCGTGATAGATCGAGGCTTGTGTCCCTGTGGAGCGCCGGACGCGGCCTGAGACGGAAGCTGATCGCGTGACGCGGGCAGACCTCCACGCAGTCGAGGCACTCGATGCACTCGGTCGAGCGGGTGAGCCGCGGGTTCTCCGGGATGGCGGCCATCTTGCAGTCGTGCGCGCATCGGGTGCAGTCGTTGCAGCCGGACCCGACGACCCTCTTCAGTATCGGAACATGCGCGAGCAGGCCGAGCAGTGCGCCGAGCGGGCAGAGGTTCCTGCACCAGAACCGGCGGGAGATGCTGTTCAGGCCGACGATCCCGACGAAAACCGCGAGAATGAGGAAAGCCTGGCTGAAGTAGGTCTGCTGGTTCGAGATGAAAGTCGAGTTGGCCATCCGGTCTCCGAGCCACATGCTCGATGACGCCAGCGGCCCGAAGCTGCTCCCCGACCACACGTAGAGATGATCGGCGACCCATCGGAGGGCCATCTGGACGGGTGCGACGAAGACGATGATCACCGTGCGGTGGAGCAGGCTCAGCGGGTCGAGCAGGTAGACGAACTGCATGGTGAACAGGGCGCTCACAGCCAGCCCGGCAAGGATGTAGTATTTGAGACTGAGGAGACGCACCGTACCTCGTGGACGTCTGCGGTAGAAGAGCCGGTCGGAGAGATCGAGGGTCGTGCCGAGCGGACAGACCCAGCCGCAGAACACGCGCCCGAGCAGGACGGTCAGCACGACGACGATCACTGCCAGCGCCATCTCGGGGATGAAGGCCCGGGCGGCCAGCATCGCGGAGCCGGCGACCAGCGGATCGAACTGCATGAGCAGGTCGGACGGGATTCCGTGACGGAGCGGATATGCTGTTTTGAACACCAGGAACAGGAACAGCCCGAGGAATGCTATCTGGCTGATCCGGCGGATAGTACGTGTCATGATGAGTGATAAGTGACGAGTGAGGAGTGATGGGTGAGGAGGCCGGTCAGTTGCCTCTCACGAATCACGCACCGCTCGTCAGACTTTCTTCTGCGTAACCTTCTTCAGGTCGATCTGGCCGAGGCCGAGCTTCGATGCGGCGACGATGTGGCCGACGGTGGTCGGCTTCTTGCCGAGAAGCTGGGCCGCGTAGGCATCGAGCGCCACGGGATCGGTGGCTGCGACGATCTGGCCGACGTCCTTCGTCTTGCCGGGACCCTTCGGGCCGCCGGTGAGCAGTATGCGAACGGCATCCAGAATGATGAGATCGGCCTTCACCGCAGACGCGTAATCGGCGATGCACTGGTCGAGGCCCTTGCGGTGCCAGTTCTGACGGTCCCAGTTCGTACCCATCAGGTTCTTCATGCTCGCGGTCATGCCGGACGCGCCATGGACCTTCGCAATCGGCACGTTGATGAAGCAGTCGGCATCGAGGATTTCACGGACGCACTCGTCGGCCTTGAGGATCTTGCCCCTCGGGATCTTGACGGGCTCGTACATGCCCTTGCCGTGGGCGGAGACGAGCCTGACCTTGTTGTCGGCGCAGACCTTCTTGCCGCCGTTCATCTCGAGGGCGGTACTCCAGTTGTCGCAGGTGTGCTCGACGACGGTGATCCGCCCCGCGCCGGCCTGCTTGCAGAGCTTGATGATCGCGGCCAACACCTGCGGGTTGGTGTTCGCAGCGTGCTCAGGACTGCGCGCCCATGCCAGGTTCGGCTTGATGACGACGGACTTGCCCTTCTTGACGAACTTGCCGATCCCGCCGAGGCCGTCGATCGCCTTCTTCACCTTGGCCTCGATGCTGCCGGACGAAGCGATGGAGAGCATCGATCCGGCGGCCTCGGCCTCCTCCAGAATGCCGAGCAACTCGTCGCCCGCGAAGGTCAGTCCGTATGTTGCCGCGCCTACTATGCCTGCCCGCCGAAAGAACTCACGGCGAGTGAACTTGTCTGTCATTGGTACCTCCTGGAAAAGCGGAGTAATGGAGTGTCGGAGTGATGGGTTCACAGTACTCCGACACTCCATTACTCCAACACTCCTCCTAGACTATCTTCCGCACGATCTCCATCCTGGACGGATCGTTGGTGCCGATGTTCATGGACGCTGCGGTCTGGATGAACTTGGTCGGGCGACCGGCCTCAGCCAGCGGCTTCTCGCCGATCTCCTTGCGCCGCGCCTCGATGATCTGCCAGCCCTGGTAGTCCATCGCCACGGGATCCGCGCCGACCAGGATCGAGCGATACTCCCACATGTACTCAGGCCGGTATCCGGGGCCGCCGTGAGCGAGCGGTTTGAGCGCATCGCAGATGATCAGCCGAGTCTTCTCCCGGATCACCGGGATCGAGTTCAACTCGGCGAGGAACGGATCGCAGTTGTTGCTGTGATGAGCGCTGGGATTGTGATGCGAGCCGTAGTGGTTCTTCATCGCGCAGGTGATCCCGGAGATGCTGTGGTCCTTCAGGATCGGCACGTTGATCAATGCGGTGATCCGCCTGGTGAGGATCTTGCTCAGCTTGCCGCTGAACTTGCCGACCACGGTCGGCTCCTCCTCGTATTCGCCCTCGGTCCCGTAGCACGCGACTCCCTTGCCGGTCCGGTTGATCACGAAGCCGGACTGGGTCAGCTCGCGATCGTTCCGATCCCAGACGATGATGTTCTCCTCCTTGATCCCTGCGAGTTTGAGGCCGGCGATGATCGATGCGACCACCTCGGGATGCGTCGATGCGCCGATCCGGAAGAGGGTGTTGACCTTGATCCCGACGACGTCCGTAGGCTTGAAAAGCTTCTTCCATGCCGCCGCCTCGGTCGCGGCGCCGGTGTATGCCCGCACGCCCTTGGCGACCATGGAGTTCAGCACCGCCTGATCGATGGCCGTGTCCACCTGGCCGACCGACGCCATCTTGAGGGTGATGACGGTGTTCGGGTTCTTCGCCGGATCGACGAGGACCTTGTTGCTGTTGACGATCACCAGACGCGCTTTGCCGTCCGCCGCGAGCGCATCGGCGGGGAGCATGCCGGCGCCGTAGATCCCGGCTCCGGTCGCCGCCGCCGCGCCCTTGAGGAATTGCCGTCTGCTAAGCTTTGCCATGTGTCACTCCTTGTGCTGAATACCGGTCGCCGGATACTGGCTTACTGCGTGACTGACGGATCGGGGGGAAGGAAGACGGGATATGCTGCAGCGCTAGTCCAGTATCTCCTCGGGATTGAACCAGATGGCGATCTCGTTCTCGGCGCTCTCAGGTGAATCGGAGCCGTGCACGAGGTTCTCCCGGGTGCTGAGCGTGTAGTCGCCGCGAATCGTTCCGGGCTGAGCCTTGAGTGGGTCGAGCGCGCCCATCATCTGCCGGACAAGAGCAATGGCGTTGTCGCCGGCGAGGACCATTGCGACCACCGTGCCGGAGGACATGAACTCGACGACGCTCTCGAAGAACGGCTTGCCCCTGTGCACCTCGTAGTGCCTCTCCACCAGTTCCCTGGACGGCCGAAGAATCTTGAGCGCCTTGATCTCGATCGTGCGGTTCTCGAACCTGCTGATTATCTCGCCGACGAGGCCGCGGCTCACGGCATCGGGTTTGATCAGAACCAGAGTCTGCTCCATGTGCTCCTCGGAACGATGGTTGATTCGGGGCCAGTATAACAAAGGGGTATGGGGGTGTCAAGAAATGCGGACCTGCGTGTACAGGGAACGGGCGCTGTCCCGTTCCGTCGGGTGTAGGCATCCAACGACGGAACGCGACGGCGGGCGTTCCCTGCGAGGCATGCCCTGGTGGACCTGGCGCCGGCTGGGTTGGCAACATAGCGAAACCCAACTCAGGGCACGGAAGAAGAAAAGGAAAAAAGTTCGGAAAGTTTTCGTTTCATATGTTTGGAAAGCAGTCGGTGGGGGTAAAAGACTAGCGGCAGGGACATGGAAGCCGGCTGGCTTTGGAAGACTCCGAACGGGTGAAACCTGAATGCCGCAGCCAGCCGACTTCCAACCGATAAGTAGCCGGGAGGCGGGACGGGGCATTGCGGCCGCCCGATCTCCGAGCGGGAACGATGTCCGGACACGCGGCAAGCGTCCTGGGTGTGGCGCTGTGAACCGGAGATCGACAGCTATCGACTATGGATCACCGTGGGGTGTGATCCTACGCCGAAGCGCACGAAAACCTGCTCCGGAGATTTGCCCTTGATACTGCCTTCTGCTATAATGAGGCCGGGCTCACCCCCGGCCTCATTTGTTTGTCACACCTTTCCCGGGAGACGCCATGAAACCTGTCACCGCCGCCCTTCTCACAACCGCCATCCTGATGCTCTGCATCTCATCTGTTTTCGCCGGATCGAACGATCGGATCCCATCGCCCAACATCGTGCCCAAGGACAAGTGGGGCTCGATGAAGGAAGGAGACCGCTACCAGGACAGAATCTTCGATCCGTATTCTCAGGGACTCCTCGGCGACCCGGTGGCGATAACCGTGCATCATACATATATCCCGCCCGGCGCTAACCCGCCGGACCCGGAGGAGGACAAGAAGAAGCTCCGCGAGATCCAGAACATGCACGTCGGCAAGGGCTGGGGCGATGTCGGATACCACCTGCTGATCGGCAGCGACGGCACGGTCTACGAGGGCCGTCCGCTCGGATGGATGGGCACCCATGCGCCGCCGAACACGTCGAACATCGGCGTGAACGTCATCGGCGACTTCCACGAGAAGGAGTACCCCTCCGCGATTCAGATCGAAAGTCTCGTGAGGCTGCTCTCCTGGCTGTGCGACAAGTACGATATCGACCCGACCGCCAAGGCCGTGATATTCGAGCAGACCGCCCCGACGATCGCGGGCCACAGGGACTGGGGGGCGACCGCCTGCCCCGGTGACAGGATGTATGCGCTGCTCCCCGAGGTCCGGAGCCGGGTTCGCGCGAACCTGCTGGCGGGGCATCCGCCATACGACGCTCGGCCGTCGGTCCTGCAGTTCTTCCCGCGGGCATTGCTCGCCGGCCAGCAGTACGATCTGGCGCTCAGCATTCGGAACGTCGGCTACCTGCCCTGGTACCACCTCAACAAGATCGGGCTCGAATCGCTTTCGCCGAGCGTGATCACGGTCGTCGAGCCGATGCTGAAAGATGGCGAGACCATCGGCACGCTGGCCAACCGATCGTGGCGGATCACGATAGCGACGCCCGAGGCTCCGGGCGCCCAGCGCCTCGCCGTCGGGATGGCTGAGGCGCACGGCCGCTTCGGTGACGAGATCGCATGGGACGCCGAGGTGCTCGCACCGAACGCGTTCATCTCCGAGTGGCTGACCGCCGGGCCGTTCCTGATGCAGTCGGAGGACGGGAGTGTGGCATCGGCGGATGCCCTGATTGCGAAAGACTTCTTTGCCGGCAAGCCGCTCGACACGATGGACACGATGGACGAGGCGAGCGAGAAGGCTCACCGGTACTCGATCACGGAGGAATATGCCAGCGGCGAGCGGAATTTCCGCGGCCCGGACGGCCTGCGAGTGAAGGAGAGCGGCCGGTACTTCCACGGCGAGGAGACCCTGACGATGTCGCTTGCCGGACACAGGGGAGGCGATCTGATCCTCCGCAGGCTGATAGACGCCGGCGACAGAGACCAGCGCGCGAGCATCAGCGTGGACAGCAAGTGGCAGACGATCTGGAAGCACCCGGGCAGGGAGCGGTTCCGCCTCTGGAAGGAAGTCGATACGATCATCCCGGCGGACTTGCTCGTTCGCAAGCAGGCGATCGAGATCAAAGTGAAGTCGCAGGGCACGGTGCAGTACGGATGCAATTCGTTCCGATACTCCCTGCTCGATTCGGGTGAGCCGCTCACGGCGCCGAGGCTCGGCGACAAGCTCCCGGACGGCAAGTGGCAGCAGTGGAAATCATACGACGGGCTGGTCGATCTTTCGACCGCGTTCCCCGGTAAGGAAAGCGGAGCGGCCTACCTGGCAGCCTACGTGAGGTCGCCCGAGACTCATCGAGCGGAGATTCGCACCGGATACACCGGACGGATCAAGGCGTGGGTAAACGGCAACCTCGCGCTGACGGGACTCGGTGGGAAGCCGAGCTTCCCGGATACCGAGCAGGGCGAGATCGTGCTGAAGCGGGGATGGAACCGCGTGCTCGTGAAGGTAGCCCTCGAACCGGGAGTGAAGGACCTGTACGTGCGGATCTGCGACCGCGACGGGAAGCCGATCCCCGGCCTGAGGGTCTCACTGGAGCCGAGCGACTCCGAGAAGACGGAGGAAGTCCTGAGCGCGCGGATGGCCGTCGTCAGCGAGGCAGCCGCCGGGTCATGAGGACGTAGTTCCTCGGCTCGTAGAAGCCGAAACTGCGGTAGAAGCCGTATGCGGGGGCATTTCGGTTGGCTACGAGGTCGACCGATTGTATGCCTCGTCGGCTGAACTGGTCCAGCACGTACTGCATGAGAGCGGTCCCGAATCCCCCGCCCTGGCACTCGGGGGATATGGCGAACTCCTCTATCGTCGCCCGGAGGCTGCCGAATACATTGCAGAAGGCAAATCCGACCAGACGGCCGTCGTCTTCTATGCCCCAGCAGTTCTCGGGATTCTTCTCCAGCGGACCGGCGAGCATGTTCGACGCCCACTCGGGATCGGGATGCTCGCAGTACGGAGGCTGAGAGAAGGCATCGGCGTATATCCGGCCGCAGACACCCAGATCGCTCTCCTGTATCAGGCGGATGCGCATGAGGCTCGTCTCCCGGGCTGAAGTACGCCATTATATGCCCGGGGCATCTCCGGGATCAAACGATACCGTCCGCCGTCTCGTGCCGGGTGATGCGCCAGTAGAGCTCCCACACCGCGGGTTGCACTGGAAACGGAACAATGCAGCGATAGAGCACTGGCTTTCCCAACACTCCATTACTCCAATACTCCATTGCCTCGGGGTTATTGTACCGAAAGATGCCGGGGGTATCCAGAAAAAAGGTGCGGCAGCGAAGCGAGTTCACTGCCGCCGAGAGCATGAGGAAGGCAAGGGGCAACGACGGTTGCCCGATCGCGCACAAAGCGCACTGCACTCTGGATATACCCAGACGCTGGAAGAGCTCAAACCTCCCTCAAGAAAAAAGTTCCTGGAATATCATGGGCCAGCACATACAGAGGTTGCTGTTTGACTGCGACCGACGGACGTGCGATAATCCTGTGGCCGCAGAACACCCACAGACGAGGCAGGCAGGACGGCATCAGATGGACAGACTGACAGTCGGCACGAGGGGAAGCGCCCTCGCCCTCAATCAGACCAACCGGGTGGTCGAGCGCCTGAGGCATGCGCGCCCGGGGCTCGATGTCGATATTCGCATAATCAAGACCAAGGGCGACAAGATTCTCGACGTCCCGCTGGCAAAGATCGGCGACAAGGGCCTCTTCGTCAAGGAGCTAGAGCAGGCGCTCCTGGCGGGCGAGGTGGACTTCGTCGTCCACAGCATGAAGGACGTTCCCACAGAGATGCCGGAGGGTCTGTGCATCGCCGCCGTGCCTGAGCGTGTCGATCCCAGCGACGTGCTGATTTCGAACGGGCCGGGGCTCGCCGACCTGCCCGGAGGCGCGCGAATCGGAAGCAGCAGCCTTCGGAGGCGCGCGCAGCTCCACAACTACCGAGCCGACCTTCAGGTGTTCGACCTCCGCGGCAACCTCGACACGCGTCTCCGCAAGCTCGATGAGGGCGAGTACGACGCGATCATCCTCGCCTACGCCGGACTCCACCGCATGGGCTGGACCGACCGGATCACCGAGATGCTCCCGACGGAGATATGCCTCCCGGCGGTCGGCCAGGGAGCGCTGGCGCTCCAGGCAAGGAGCGGCGACACCGGCACGCTCGGCCTGCTGAGCATCCTCGAACACCCCGAGACGCGCGCGGCGGTCCGTGCCGAGCGTTCGCTGATGGGGGCATTGGAAGGCGGTTGTCAAGTCCCGATCGGGGCGCTCGGACGCATCGAGGACGGGAGTCTGGTGGTCGAGGGAGTCGTGGCGAGCGTCCGCGGCGCAGACCTGGTTCGCGGGCGAGTGGTCGGCTCGCCGGACCGGCCGGAGGAACTCGGAGCGGAGTTGGCGCAGGTGCTTCTCTCGGGCGGGGCGGACCGGATCCTGGCTGCTCTCCGACCGTAACCTGACCCGTTATGGGCGTCGGGTTGTGCATCCCGGACGGGCACAAGGCCCCAGGCTACGGTGGTTGCGCTCCCCTGTGTACCCATACCCCACCCTCCCCCTGCGCTCTTGTTGACTCTGCACGCCGCGAAGTGGGATAATCGTTACGGAAGAGCCGAAAAACTCTCGGCCGGGACGTGGTCTCGGCGACGATGAAAAGAGATGCTTCATGGCGGTCATTGATGTAGATTACCTCGTTCTCGGGAGCGGCATAGCCGGCCTGAGTTTCGCGCTCAAGGTAGCGAAGCTCGGCAGGGTCGCGCTGGTCACCAAGAAGAGCGACACCGAATCGAATACGAACTATGCGCAGGGCGGAATCGCCAGCGTCACCAGTCCGGACGACAACTTCGACCTCCATATCCAGGACACGCTCGTGGCCGGCGCCGGTCTGTGTCGCCTCGAGACGGTCGATATCCTGGTGAAGGAAGGCCCCGAGCGCGTCAGGGAGCTTGTCGAGCTCGGTGTGAAGTTCAGCCGGGAGAAGACCCCCACCGGCGAAACGCGGTTCGCGCTCGGCCGTGAGGGAGGCCACTCCAAGCGGCGAATCCTCCATGCCGCCGACCTGACCGGGCGCGAGATCGAGCGCGCTCTCATCGTCCAGTGCAAGCACCAGGAGAACATCCGCACCTTCGAGCACGAGTACGCCATCGACCTGATCACCCGCCCGAACGACGACGGCAAGCTGGTCTGCTGCGGGGCATACGTACTCGATACCGAGACCGACGAGATCACCACCTTCCGCGCGAAGGTTACGATGCTGGCGACCGGCGGCGCGGGACAGGTCTACCTCCACACCACAAACCCCGAGATCGCGACCGGCGACGGCGTGGCGATGGCCTATCGCGCCGGGGCGGAGATCGCCAACATGGAGTTCATCCAGTTCCATCCCACCTCGCTCTGCCACGAGAACGCGCGGTCGTTCCTGATCTCAGAGGCGGTCCGAGGCGAGGGAGGCATCCTCCGGCTCAAAGACGGCAGCACTTTCATGGAGAACTACCACGAGATGGCGTGCCTCGCCCCGAGGGATATCGTCGCCCGCGCGATCGACGCCGAGTTGAAGAAGAGCGGCGAGGAATGCGTGTTTCTGGATGTGACGCACCTGGAGCCCGATCACGTGCGGAAGCGCTTCCCGAACATCCACCAGAAGTGCCTGTCCGTCGGCATCGATATCACCAAGGACTGGATACCGATCGTGCCGGCAGCCCACTACAGTTGCGGCGGCGTGCTGACCGATCGAAACGCGCGCACATCGGTCGAGCGGCTCTACGCCTGCGGTGAGGTGGCGTGCACCGGAGTCCACGGCGCGAATCGACTGGCGTCGAACTCGCTGCTGGAGGCGGTGGTCTTCGCTCACCGGGCGGTCGCCGACTCGAAGCAGTTCGTGGGCGAGGGCTGTGAGTGCACCATGGCCGATTTCCCGAAGTCGGAGCACGCCCAGGAGATCGACCCCCAGGTCATCTCGGGACTCAAGGCGGACCTTCGGCAGACGATGTGGAAGTACGTCGGCATCGTGCGCACCAACGAACGCCTGCAGAAGGCGCAGAGCCACTTGCACGAGCTTGCGGGCCAGGTGGAGAAGCTCTACGCGTCCGGCCGGCTGAGCGCGGATCTGCTGGAGCTTCGGAACATGATCACGACGGCGTCGCTGATCGTCGAGTCCGCGATACTCCGCAAGGAAAGCCGCGGGCTGAACTACAATCTTGACTATCCCGGGCTGAATGAGAATGCGAAAGACACCGTACTCTCAAGTTCGAAGCACGAAACTCGAAATTCGAAACAACAAAGCAAGTCGGAAATCCAAAGCAAACCCAAGATGCGAGGCAGAGACGCATGAGTGGAAGCCAAGGTGGGAAGCGGTATGACCTGGAAGACAGAACGTTCGAGTTTGCGAAACGGGACAGGGCCTTTGTGAAAGCGCTATCGAAGACCCTGGCGAACATCGAAGATGCCAAGCAGTTGGTGAGAGCTTCAGGATCGGTAGGAGCCAACTATATCGAGGCCAACGACGGGCTGAGCAAGAAAGACCTCCTGATGCGCATCAGGATCTGCCGCAAGGAAGCCAATGAGTGCCGTTTCTGGCTGGGCTTGCTCGACGTGCAGGGAAATGCCGATGCCGAGATGGAGCGAGGCAAGCTGTCGCAGGAAGCCACTGAGCTCACGAACATTTTCGGCGCAATCATGCGTAAGATCGACGGCCCGTCGTGATTGCTTTTTCGAGTTTCAGGGTTTCCTGCCTTGTTTCGTGCTTCGTGCTTCGAGTTTCGAATTTGCGGTTGAGTCTATGGCGGACGGAAAAGTCTATCTTGTTGGTGCAGGGCCGGGAGACCCCGGCCTGCTCACTATAAGGGGCCTTGAGTGCCTGCATAGGGCGGATGTAGTTGTCTACGATCGCCTGGTGCATCCGGCCATATTGTGTCACGCCCGCCCCGAGGCCGAGCTGATCTACGTCGGCAAGGCGTCGAGTCAGCACACCATGAAGCAGGAGGAGATCAACCAACTGCTCGTAGACAAGGCGCGGGAGGGCAAGACCGTCGTGCGCCTCAAGGGCGGCGACCCATTCGTCTTCGGGCGCGGCGGCGAGGAGGCGGAAACGCTCGTCGCGGCCGGCATCGAATGGGAGGAGATCCCGGGGATCACCTCGGCGATCGCGGCCCCGGCGTATGCGGGGATTCCGGTCACACATCGCGATTTCTGTTCGGCGCTCGGGATCATCACCGGACATGAGAAAGCGGACGCGGGAACGCGGAGACAGGGGGACGCGGAGAGCCGGATCAAGTGGGACAAGATCGCCACCGGACTGGATACGCTCATCTTCCTGATGGGCGTGGAGAACCTGCCCAATATCACCACTGAGCTGCTCAAGAACGGACGCGACCCCTCGACGCCGGTTGCGCTCGTCCGATGGGGCACGCGCGCCGAGCAGGAGACGCTCGTCGGGACGCTCGCCGACATCGCGCAGAAGGTGCGGGAGACGGGATTCAAGTCGCCGGCGGTGACCGTCGTCGGGGATGTGGTGAACCTGCGGGAGAAGCTGCGGTGGTTCGACAACCGTCCGCTCTTCGGGAAGAGGGTGCTGGTCACCCGGAGCAGGGATCAGGCGAGCGGGCTGTCGGCGCTCCTTCGCGAGCAGGGCGCGGAGCCGGTCGAGTTCCCGGTGATCCGCATTGCCCCGCCTGAGAGTTACGACGAACTCGACGCGGCGCTTGACCGTATAGATACGTACGACTGGGCGCTCTTCACGAGCGCGAACGGCGTGCGCGCGGTGATCGACCGCCTGCGTGACATCGGGCGCGATGTCCGATGGCTGAAGGGTCCGAGGGTCGGCGCGATCGGTCCGGCGACGGCGGAGACGATCGGCTGCCTGGGCGTGAGGGTCGACTTCACCCCGTCGAAGTTCGTCGCGGAGTCGGTCGTTGAGGAGTTCCCCGAAGACCCCGCCGGTAAGCGCATTCTGATCCCGCGGGCGAAGGAGGCGCGCGAAGTCCTGCCCGAGAAGCTCCGGGAGAAGGGAGCGCAGGTGGACATCGTGACGTCTTATCGGACGGTGATCGAGGAGTCCTGCGCGCCGCCGATCAGGGAGATGCTCCAGAAGGGCGAGATCGACATTATCACGTTCACGAGTTCATCGACGGTGAAGAACTTCGTGCAACTCGTCGGTCGGGAGTCGGTCCCGGAGGGCGTCACGATCGCCTGCATCGGCCCGATCACCGCTCAAATGGCGGAGGAGCACGGCCTCAAGCCGGACATCGTGGCGGAGGAGTACACGATCGAGGGGCTGGTGCGAGCCCTGAGGCTCGAAGCCTCAGGCTAGTGGTGCTGGAAGCAGTCTCCGCGGTGAGTCAAGGCCTGAGGTTTGAAGCCTCAGGCTAGTGATGTTAGAATCAAGCTGAAGCAAGCTAGGGCGCGTGTCGAACACCAAAGCTTCCTTTAGGTTGCTTCGACCATCGCTAGCCCCATCCTTCGAGGATGGGGCCGATACAGCGAACGTTGGACCTGGAGGCCACAGCGGGGAGGCAATAAGTCAATCTCGGACCACTACATGGTGGACGGTGCTTGGGGTCTGCCTGGTCATAGTGCCGATAGTCGCCGCATTGGCGCCCTGGAAGGAACAGACGTATTCCATGTGCCTGTACTGCGGCGCGAGTGAGTCGGAACTGCGGATTCTGGCTGTTCCCGTCTTCTCCGAGGAGACCGAAGGAACCCTTGCGCAGTACTGGCGGAGGAATATAGACGCGCGCCATCAGCACAAATGGGCTCCACGTGCCAGCAAGACAATCAGGGCTTTCGGAAGCTCATACGCCGATTACGGCATCAGATCGCCGGTACATACGGTGCTTGATGATGAGACAGTCGTGGCAATCGTGAGTGCCCTGCCCAGCCCATCTGCGCGATTGAAGTTCATGGACATCCTTGTGGGCTCCTGGCAGGGCACATCAGTTGGTGAAGCGCGCAAGACCGCCCGAAAGCTGCAGGACGCTTACCACGCTGATCCGAACCGGAAGGACTGGCCGGAGATCCTGCGCGAGCTGGGATGCTATCCTGACACCGGAGGCAAGCCGTGAGAGACATCAGAGTCGCATCCGTGCAGTTCGAGCACGCGGCCGGGGACAAGATCGCAAACTTCGCGAAGGTCCGGGGGTTCGTGGAGCAGGCCAGGGCTCACGGGGTCGAAATCCTCGCGTTCCCGGAGTGCTGCATCACCGGGTACTGGTTCCTGCGCAACCTCTCGCGGGACCAGTTGGTCGCCCTCGCCGAGCCGGTGCCGGGCGGACCATCGACGCAGGCGCTCCTGGCGCTCTCCCGCGAGTCGGGGATGACGATCGGCGCGGGGCTGGTGGAGATCGACACCGACGGGCGGATGTACAACACCTGGGTCGTGGCGATGCCGAACGGAGAGCATCAACGGCACCGGAAGATCCACTCGTTCGAGAGCGATCACATCTTGTCCGGCTCGGAGTTCACGGTGTTCGACACGCCGCACGGATGCCGGGTCGGCGTGCTGATCTGCTACGACTGCAACATCATCGAGAATGTGCGGCTGACGGCGCTTCAGGGCGCGGAGATATTGCTGGCGCCTCATCAGACCGGTGGGTGCGCGTCGAACGACCCGAACATCATGGGGCTGATCGACCGGCGGCTGTGGGACAACCGGCATACGGACCCGGAGGCGATCGAGGCCGAACTCCGCGGCGACAAGGGCCGGGCGTGGCTGATGCGCTGGCTCCCGTCGAGGGCACACGACAGCGGGCTGTTCGTGGTCTTCAGCAACGGGGTCGGGGTGGACGACGATGAGGTGCGGACCGGCAACGCGATGATCATCGACCCGTACGGGCGCATCCTCTCCGAGACCTGGAAGGCGGGCGACGAGATGGTGGTCGCCGACCTCGATGCGTCGCTCCTGCCGAACAGCACGGGCCGCCGGTGGATCATGACTCGCAGGCCGGAGCTCTACGGCCCGCTCGCGGTCCCGACCGGCCTCGAGCAGGACACGCGCTCGATCAGGTTCGACGGCAAGGGAGCTTGAACGATTTCGGACTGCGGATTTGGGATTTCGGATTGGTCTTTCTCCGCGGCAAGATAGGAAGTTGCATGATAGGAATCACCAAGCTATACTGCGGGACGGCGATGACCGGCGACCCGCTTCGATATGGACGTCAGAGCAAGGGGATGCCCGCGCACCTGCTCCAGTACTCGGCCGACAAGAAGCCGATCGTGGTCTGGAACGGGACGCGGAGGTGCAACCTGAAGTGCATCCATTGCTATGCCGATTCCGAGAACAAGGCGTACCCGAACGAGCTGTCTACCGAGGAGATCCAGGCGGTCATCCGCGACCTCGGCGAGTTCGGCGCGCCGGTGTTCCTCTTCTCGGGCGGCGAGCCACTGATCCGCGAGGACATATACGAGAACGCCGCGCTCTGCAAGGAACTCGGCATCCGGCCCGTGATCTCGACGAACGGCACGCTCATCACGGAGAAGGCCGCTCAGCGCATCAAGGAGACCGGGTTCGGCTACGTCGGCATCAGCCTCGACGGGATCGGCGAGTCGAACGACTTCTTCCGCGGGCAGAAGGGCGCGTTCGACGCGGCGATGAGAGGCTTCGACAACTGCGTCGCCGTCGGGCAGAAGGTCGGTCTGCGGCTGACCCTCACACGCCATAACTACGAGCAACTCGACGCGATTTTCGACTTCATCGAGGAGCATCGGATCAACCGCGCGTGCTTCTACCACCTCGTCTACACCGGGCGTGGGAGCGAGATGAGGAAAGACGACCTGACACACGAGGAGTCGCGGAAGGCGGTGGACCTGATCATCGACCGCACGGCTGATATGAACCGGCGCGGGCTCGATGTCGATATCCTGACGGTCGACAACCACTGTGACGGGCCTTATCTCTACATGCGGATGCTCCGCGAGGGCAACCCCCGCGCCGACGAGGTGCTCCAGCTCCTGAAGTGGAACGGCGGGAACAGCTCGGGGATCGGCATCGCGGACATCGATAACGAGGGCAACGTCCACGCCGACCAGTTCTGGTGGCATCACTCGTTCGGGAACGTGCGGGAGCGCCCGTTCAGCGAGATCTGGACGGACACGTCCGACCCGCTGATGGCCGGGCTGAAGGACCGCAAGCCGCTCCTCAAGGGGCGGTGCGCGTCGTGCAAGTGGCTCGATATCTGCAACGGCAACTTCCGCGTCCGGGCGGAGGCGGTCTACGGCGACGTCTGGGCGCCCGATCCGGCGTGTTATCTGACGGATGAGGAGATTGGGATGCGTGAGGAGTGATGAGTGATGAGTGAGGAGACCGTCAGCCCTGAGTGATGCGCAGCATCGTATCGAAGGGCGGCCTCGCTCCACCATACCTCTGGCTAGTCCCGGCCGTCCTTCGATACGCTTCGCTACTCAGGACTGGGCGGTTTTCACTCCTCACTTCCTCGACACGTGCGGATTCCCCCTGAGGTAGAACCGCCAGGGGTAGTCGGCGGCGAGGCGGATACCGATGCGCGTGGAGGTGACTATCTCGCCGGGAACGAAGCCGTCGTCCACGATCATGAGGTCGCTGCCCGTGAGGTCGAGCGTGTTCTGCTCCCTGCCGAGGCCGAACGCCATGCAGAGCTTCCCCGGCCCGCTGGCGAGGTTCGTCAGCACATCGGTCCCGCGATTCCTGATCATCAGGTCGATCCCCTCGAGCGGCTCGACGGCCCGGATCAGCACCGCTTCCCCCACCCCTTCCGGCGCGGTCACGGCGTTGAAACAGTGGTACATCCCGTAGGTGAAGTAGACGTATGCGTGTCCCGGCGGGCCGAACATCGGGGCATTGCGCTTCGTCATCCCCTTGCACGCGTGGCATGAGGGGTCGTTGCTCGTATACGCCTCGGCCTCGACGATCCGTCCTGAGAGGACGCCATCCTCGGTCCGGTGGACGAGCACCTTGCCGAGGATCGATCGCGCGGCCCGGACGGTATCCTGAAGGTAGAACTCCCTGGGGAGAGGTCTGCAGTCGGTGCAACTCATTGCGGGGAGATTATACCACGGAGGGGAACGGAAGTCAGGTGTCAGGGACCAGGAGTCGGCGAAGCCCCGTGCTCAAGAGAGGCCGCATCGGATAACGCCCGATCATCGCGGTAACTGACATTGATCACGGCCACCACCATCGTGCCCTTCTGCGGATGCGAGATCACCTCCACCTCGTCCGCCGACTCGTGGATGAAGTAGAGTCCGTAGCCGCCGATCTGTCCGGGCTCGGGCTTCGGGACGGCGAATAGATCGAAACCCGAGCCGCGATCCGTGACCCTCAGCACGAGTCGATCGGTGTGGTACTCGATCTCCACCCAGTATCTGTTGCCCGACTCGCAGTAGGCGTGCCGGACCGCGTTCGAGCATGCCTCCGTCACCACTACATCGGCACGGTAGATGTCATCATCGACGACGCTCATATGTCTGAGGAGGGCGTCGACCTGGCGTCGGACGACCGGAACCATCGCCGGGTCCGTGGGCAGATCAAGCCTCATACCGACAATCATCGGGGATCTCCTCCTGCCGCTGCCTGTCGCGCACTGCCGCCATCCATCCGCTCGATGACGATGACCGCCGCGTCATCCTTCAATTTGCCCGCGCTATGCTTGCGGGCAGCCTCCAGCAACTCCGCCAGAATGACTTCCGGGTCGCCGTCGCCGTGCCGGCCGAGCACATCGGCGATTCCCTCCGTGCCGAAGAGGTTCGCTCCGTCGCGAGCCTCGGAGATGCCGTCTGTGTAGAAGACGATCTTGTCTCCCGGATCCAGATTGATCTCGTCTTCGATATACCTCATGTTCTCATCGATACCGAACGGCGGGCAACCGATGGTCAGGAACTCGATCTCACCGCTCCTTCGACGGATCACGGCCGGCGGATGCCCGGCGCTGGCGTACTTGACGGACCCTCGGGGCAGATCGATGATCGCCAGGGCCGCGGTAACGAACGATCCCCACGGCTGCTGTGAGTGCAGGACCCTGTTGGCATGGGTGAGCGCATGACCCGCGGACGATGCCTCGAATGCAAAGGCGCGGACCGTGCTTCGCGCGGCTGCGGCAAGAGAGGCTGCCTCCAGACCCTTGCCTGAGACATCACCGATGACCAGAGCTACGTAGCCTTGCGCGGTGGCGAAGACATCATAGAAGTCGCCGCCGATCTCCTGCCCGTCGTACGCCGCCTTATACCTGCTCGCGGTGCGGTATCCGCTCCCTACGGACGGCTTGCGGGGGGCGAGAGCTTTCTGCAGCGACTCCGCGAAATGCTTCTCTCGCTGATATGCCTCCTCGAGCTCCCTCTGTGTCTCCTTGATCCTTGTTATGTCACGCCAGACGAGCACGCCGCCGATCAACCTGCCATCGGCATCGCTGATCGGACCGGCGTTGCACAGAGCGGTGATACTGCTGCCGTCGGGTCTGGTGATCACCCATTCCTCGTCGACGACAGCGTCTCCGGCCTGCGCGGCGCGCACCAGCGGCATGGTCTCGACATCGGCGGGGGTAGTACCATCGGTATGACAGATTCCCCATACGGAGGGCTGATTGCGAAGCGAGACACCTTCGACGTCCTCTCTCGCGCGGCCGAGCAGCTCGCGGCCGTGCTTGCTCATCATCCGGATCCGCACATCCGATCCGTCGGCGATTGCGATGCCCTCCGGTGCGAACTCCATCAGCGCTTCGAGAATGCGCCGGCTCTCCTCAGCCTCCTGCGCCCTCCGCTCCGCCTCGCTCCTGGCCTCCAGATGTTGCAGGGCGAGTGAAGCGATCGCCGCAAGCTGGCTGAGCAGAACTTCGTCCTCCGCCGTGAATTCCCCGCCATCGGACTTGTCCGAAACCATGATGTGCCCGTCGGGCTCCCCGGTCCGCCCCCGGAGCAGCACTCCGAGCAGGCCTCGGAGCGGTATGTGGCCTGTGGGGAGTCCACGCCATCCTTCGTGGCGGCGAAGCTGTTCATCGGTGAGCAGGACGGACCGGTTCGTCCGGATCATCTCCAGGACAACACCACCCTGACGCTGAGCGGACCTCTCCCTGATCTCGCACTGAGGGACATCCGGCGAGACCGATGTCGAGCCGACCCTGAAGACTCCATCACGGTACCCGTGGCCTGCCGCCGCAAGTCTGGCTCCGGTGAGGTCCCGCGCAGCCTCCACGACGGTTCGCAGCATGTCCTGAGCGCTCTCGGCTCCCAGGATCTCGCGCGATGCTCGGACAAGGGTGTTCATGCGGTCGAGGAGGCTCACGCGCTCGCTGAGTTCGGTCTGCAGGTCTGCAAACAGCCGGGCATTGTCCAGTGCGAGCGAAACCGACGCCGAGAGCTTGCGAGCGAAGTCCAACTGCGAGGACGGGAAGGCAGCCTGTCTCGACCGGCTCAGGAAGATGAGGACGCCGGCAACCTCGGCCCTGACGATCAGGGGAACGGAGATGGCGGATCGGGCGCCCAGCTTGCGTGACAGGCAAAGACTGCCGTCGGGAAAGTCGAGCATGTCTTCGATCGTCACCACGTCACGCGACCGGGCGGTTGCGATGGCAACCGGGACCTGTTCGTCCGAGAACCGATGTCCCTCGTATTCCCGGGGCAGACCCGACAGGTATCTCGACACCCACGCGCCGTCCTCGCGCAGGACGACCGCCGCCATCTCCATCCCGAGCGCCTTCATGGAGTCGTCTATGACGGTTCTCACGATCCGGTCGATATCAACAGTGGAGTTTATGGCCGTGTTGATGCGGTCGAGGGTCTCGCCAAGCTGCTCGCGGTGCTTGCGCTCGGTAACGTCGTGGAAGAAGACCGATATGCCGTTCTGGGATGGATAGACCCGGTTCTCGAACCATTTGTCGACGGTGCCGGAATGGTGCTCGAAGCAGACCATCGTGCGATTGCGCATCGCCTCGTGACACGCCACATGGAACGGGCCGTTGATAGCCGACGAGTAGACATCCCAGATATTCCTGCCCAGCAGTCTTTCACGGGGCCGCTGGAGCAGGCGCTCGGCTTCCTTGTTCACGTATGTATAGCGCCACTCGCTGTCGAGAGCCACGAACGCGTCGGTGATGCCCTCCAGCACGGAGGTGACCTGCTTGTTTGATGCCTCCAGCTCCTGGAACAGCCTGGCGTTCTCGAGTCCTATGGATAGAGCAGCGGTGACCTTGCGGACGAAATCCTGCTGAGCGGCCGTAAACCTCGGGATCGGCTTGTTGTAGCGAAAGACGAGCACTCCGATAGTCTGACCGCGGACGATCAGCGGGGCGGCGAGGGCTCCCACGAGGCCATACTTCTCGGCCACCAAGGGATCGATGCGATCGTCGCTTCTGGCGTCGTGGACTACTACCAGTTCGCCCGTCAGAGCCGCGAGTTCCGATATCGTGCCTTTGACCGATGCAAAGCCATGGCCGATGATGCGATCCGGTATGCCTGTCACCTGTCTGATCACCCAGCGGTTGTTCTCGAGCACATTAGCCACTGCGACATCAGCGCCCAATGCCTCGCCCGCCGATTGACTACTCGCCTCATCATCTCATCGGGGTCGAGCGTGGAATTGATCGCCACGTTGATGTCGTTCAGTATGGCGTTGAACCGCCTCGACTGCTCATGATCAGAGAGGTCCCCCGTGGTGCCGGATTGTGCCAAGTATTCGGACATAGCCGCTCACCCCAAGTGTCGATCCAGGACAGAGAGCATAGTAGAGCCTATGAGAACGAGTCCCTGAAGAGCGCGGTGATCGGAAGATGCGGGACTCGCAATGTGGAGATCTCTCGGCCGTCCAACGCGAAGCTCCAGGGCGTGTCTCTGTAGGAGCGGCTTCCCAGCTGCGAATTCGTGGCGTTACGTGGGCATTCGCGGCTGGGAAGCCGCTCCTACAACACTGTTGAAATACGCTCTGTCGGTCCGCGCCGCGGTCCAGGACAATGATGGCAGTATCATCGCCCGGTTGTCCATACCCACAGGCAGCATCGCCCCGACCTCCTGTCCGTGGGCTGTTGCTTCAGGCCATTGTACCACACGAATTGCCTGGCAGAGCAGGTTGGCAGGAAATGATCAGGGCGGATCAGGTGCGCCCTGCATTCCGGTTGTTGACACTCCGTACACCGAAAGGTAATATGCTCTGTGAAAGACTCCCGATCGTTGAGGGAAACCAGCTTGCGACGAGTACTCGACATAACCGGCCCGATCTACGAAGGCATGTGGACCTACGGCCTCCCCTACGCTCCATTCAAGATGGAGCAGATCCCGCCGGTAGACTGGGTGGCGTATCCCACCTACTCGCAGAACATCTCGATGAACGTGCAGACCGGCACCTACCTGGAGACCGGCGCGCACATGTTCCCCGAACTGCGCACGATCGATCAGTTGACGCCTGACGAACTGCTCCTCAATGCGCATGTCCTCCGTCTGAGTGTAAAGGGCCCGAAGGAACCGATCCGGGTGGAGGAACTGCTTCCTCTGACCGAAAGGATCGCTGAAGGCGCCGCGATACTGGTGTGCACGGAGTGGGGAAGGCGCTGGGATGACCCACGGTTCCTGGCCGATTCGCCGTACTTCTCGTCGGCCGCCATGGAGCACATCCTGTCGCTGAAGCCGGCGCTGGTCGGGGCGGACCTCCCTCGCTGGGACAACCTCGATGACCCGCAGGGCTTCTTTGGGGGGTTCTTTCGGCAGGACGTTCTCCTGCTCGCTCCGCTGGTGAACCTGGAGCAGTTCGAGCAGGACACCGGCAGACTGATAGTCTTCCCGCTGCCGATACGAGGCGCATGCGCCTCGCCGGCGAGGGCGATGCTGACAAACGCGGAATGATGGAGCGATGGAGTATTGGGAACCCTTTACTCCAGTACTCCATCACTCCATCCCGGAGGTTACCTTGGTGCTGACAAGAGACGATATCGTTCGCGGGCTGCGCGAGCTTGGCGTGAGGGAAGGCGACGTGCTGATGGTGCACAGCGCTCTGTCCAGCTTCGGAAGGGTGGACGGTGGCGCGGATACCGTGATCGATGCGCTCATGGAGGCCGTCGGCCCGAGCGGCACCGTGGCCATGCCGACTCTCTACATACCCTCGATCAGCTCGGGGGAGGTCTTCGACGTGGATATGTCGCCGTCGCAGATGGGCGAGATCACGGAGACCTTTAGGAGACGCCCGGGTACCGTGCGCAGCGTCCATCCGACCCATTCGATCGCCGCTTCGGGCGCGCGCGCCGATGAGTTGATCGCCGACCATGCCAAGGCGCCGACCGCCTGCGGTGAGGGCACTCCCTTCAGCAAGCTCTGCGATTGGGGCGGCAAGGTGGTACTCCTCGGAGTCGACCAGGACCGGAACACCCTGCTCCATACGGCGGAGGACTATGCCGACTGCCCGTACCTGACCCCAAGGCTCGCCAGGTACAGAGACCCGGCGGATGGCGAGGTCAAGGAACTGACCCTGCAGCGGTTCCCCGGCCCGCACCGAGACTTCATCGGGCTCGACAGGCTCTTCCGTGAGGAGGGAGTCATGAAGGCCGGGAAGATCGGCAGGGCGGTATGCCGGCTGATGGACGCAGCGGGCACGGTGCGGGTCGCAGTCGATGCCCTGAAGAGGGATCCGGCGGCGGTGCTCTGCGACAATCCCGCCTGCGCCGACTGCGTCCGGCAGCGAGGGGTGATCCGCAGAAAGGAGCTGGCTGCCGAAGACTTCACTCTCGCGGTCCGGGTGGACAAGCCGGTCGATTTCGACGATCTCAGCCGCGAGCTCTGGGGCTACGGCATAACCGCCATCGAGATAGGCCCCGAACTGCTCCGGCAGTTGATGAACTACGGCGTGGAGCCGTCGGTCAAGGCGATACTCGATTCGGGCCTCTCGGTGACGGGGATCGAGATCACCGGGACCAAGTCGATACCCGACGCCGTGAAGTTCGCCGTGCGCGTGGGCGCCGGGTGCATCATCAAGACGGCTCCCAGGGGAGATGCGGCGTGGGCACGAGTGCGCATACAGGCCATTGCGACGGAGGCGAGCGCGAAGGATATGCCGCTCCTGGTCAGAAACGACAGCATGTCAGCGGTGAGCACCGCCGAGACGACCGGCTTGCTGAAAGAGCTTGGGATCGGACTGGCGTTCGATCCTTCCGAGTTCGCTGCCGCCGGACAGAATCCGTTCCTGAGGGCCTACTACCACGGCATCTCCAAGAGCATCGTGCGCCAGCTCTACATCAAGGACGGCACGTTCGATGCCGAGCGTACCGAGCCCGGATTCGGCAACGGCGAGGTGAAGGAGCTGATCTCGATCTTGCGGTGCAGGAGCTTCGACGGCCCGATGGTGATCTGGCCGCGGGAGAGCGTGGCGAGTTCGTGCAAGGCGTTCTGGGAGCTGCTGAGGAGCATGTAGTTCGAATCGCTGAGACACGGGTTGGCGTATGACGGTGGTGCTATGGGCGATGCGGACGATGATCGACGACAGAGTCGCCGATCATCGGGGCGGAATCCGTCGCCGGATTCCTCGCTCCCAAGGAACCTCGCGCCGCCGGCCTTGGGCTAGACCTGGCCGTCCTTCGATACGCTTCGCTACTCAGGACTAGCGGGTTTCTATGTCCCGGGGAACAACCACCGCCAGCCCTGAGTAGCGGGTTCCACGTTCCGGCAAACCCACACCGCGAGCCCTGAGTAGTCCTGGACTCCGACTGCACTTCGATACGCGCTGCTACTCTGTGTAGTCGGAGTTCAGGACGTATCGAAGGGCGGCCTAGTTCCACCATGCCCTCGGCTAGACCCGACCGTCCTTCGATACGCTTCGCTACTCAGGACTAGCGGGGTTCCTACCCGAAACAACTGCGCTTTCTGCGCAGTAACATGCTCAGAATGACGTGCATGATCCTGGCCGAACCGATTACCAGACCACGGGCTCCGGCAGCTTGTCCTTCGACGGATCGTAGTCGGGATTCACGGTCGGCATCGGGGCATTGACCGACTTCCGCCAGGCCGCGAGCTTCGTCCGAAGCTCCTCCGCTTTCTCCGGCATCTCCTTCGCGAGGTCGTGAGTCTCGCTGAGGTCATCCCTGAGGTTATACAGCTCCACCCGTCCGCCGTCCTCGAAGTACTCGATCAGCTTCCAGTCGCCCTCGCGGATCGCGCCGCCGGGCCATGCGCCCGCGGGATGGTAGTGCGGGTAGTGCCAGTAGATCGCATCGCGCTGCAGCTTGCCCGTCTGCTTCAGGAGCGGGACAAAGCTGATGCCGTCCTTCGCGGTCTCCGCGCCCTTTGTGATGCCGGCGATCTCCAGGATCGTCGGGAAGAAATCGGTGCTGGTGACGACTCCGTCGCTGGTCGTGCCGGGCTTCACGACTCCCGGCCAGACGACGAACATCGGCTCGCGAATTCCGCCCTCGTAGAGCATGCACTTTCCGCCTCGGAGGGGAGTGTTTCGCGTCGCTCTCTGCAGCCCGCCGTTGTCCGACATGAAGATGATGACGGTGTTGTCGGTGAGCTTGAGGTCGTCGAGCTTTTTCATCAGCCGACCGATGTTCCGGTCGGCGTTCTCGACCATCGCCGCGTATCTGGGATCGCTCTGGCCTTTCGTATCCCCGGCCTTCTTCGTGTACTTATCGACCAGGTCCTGGGGCGCCTGGAGCGGGGTGTGGACCGCGTAGTGCGGCGTGTAGAGGAAGAACGGCTTATCCTTGTTGGCCTCGAGGAACTTCATCGCCTCGTCGGTCAGACGGTCGTCGAGGTACTCGCCCTCCTTGCCGGTCTTGATGTTCGCGATCTGGTAGGGGTAGAAATGACTGCTCGTGCTGCCCCTGTGGGTGCCGCCGAAGTTGGTATCGAAGCCCTGCTTCTCGGGGTAGAACTTCTCCCCGCCGAGATGCCACTTGCCGACGATGCCGGTTGTGTAGCCGTTCGCCTTCAGTACCTCGGCTATCGTGACCTCCTCCAGCGGGAGTTGCTGGTGGAACTCCGGGACGAGCAGCTTCGGGTTCTGCTTCTTGTGGCCGGCGATCCAATCGGTCAGGCCGATGCGAGCGGGATACCGACCGGTCATGATGCTGGCGCGCGTCGGCGAGCAGACCGGACACGCGGCGTATGCCTGGGTGAACCTCATCCCCCGGGCCGCGAGCTTGTCGATGTTCGGCGTCTCGTGGTACTTGCTGCCGTAGCATCCGAGGTCCGCCCAGCCCATATCGTCCATCAGGATGAAGATGAAGTTGGGCTTCCTCGCGGGCGCGGCCATCGCCCGATCCATGAGGCCGAATCCGCCGATCAGCGCCGACGCGCCGAGCCCACTCAAGAACTCACGTCTGTTCATGCCAGCCTCCCATTACTCCGTCATTCCATATGCACTTTCTCCGCGATGCGATCGACGACCTGCTGGTGGGAGAGGCCGGCGCAGTCGAGTACGAAGTCGGCGTACCGACGGTAGAGCGGGAGGCGCTCCTCGTACATGTCGCGGAAGGTCTGCGGCGACGGCAGCACCACTCCCCGCGTGTCGAGATCCTGGATGCGATCGAGGAGCATCTCGCACGGCAGGCTGAGGAAGACGATCCGACCGATCGACTTCAGGTGCGCCATGGCGGCCGGGCTGTAGACGACGCTCCCGCCGGTTGCGATGACGTAGTTGCGCAGGTCGAGCGAGAGGATGTGCCTCTCCTCGATCTCGCGGAATGCATCCACGCCCTCGGAGTCGAGGATCTCCTGCAGGCGACGCCCCTCGGCGGCCTGGATGATGATATCCGTATCGGCGAACGGCATCGAGAGCGCTTTGGCGAGGAGCACGCCCACGGTGCTCTTGCCGACTCCCGGCGGCCCGATGAGAACGATGTTGGTCACTGGCGATCTCGGATTGCGGATTTCGGATTTCCGATTTCGGGATAGAGCTCCCGAGGAAGTGTTCGTCTTGCGGAGGGGAGATTCCTATTCCTCACCATCGAATCGCGAGGCAAGTAGGCTCGAAGCAAGCCGAAGCAGGCTCGCATGTGGGGTTGGAGCTTCCTTCCGGTTGCTTCCCTCATGCGCACCAGCCTGAGGCTTCGAGTCTCAGGCGGCGGCTCGGAGTCGACTTCCGCGGGAGTGGAGCCAGTCGAGGAGCGCGTCGAGCTGCCGGGCGTTGATCACGTCGGATGGCTCGGCCCAGCCGCGGCGGGCCATCGCGAGTCCGTAGCGGATGTTGGCAAGCTCCTCCGTACCGTGAGCATCGGTGTCTATCGACAGCTTGATGCCCCGTTCCTTCGCAGCGCGGACGTAGATGTCGTTGAGGTCGAGGCGATCCGGGTTGCAGTTGATCTCCAGCGCGACGGACTTCGCCAACGCCGCCTCGAATACGCGGTCCATCTCCACCTCGTACGGCGGACGGCTGCTGATGAGTCTGCCGGTCGGGTGGGCGAAGATATCGACCATCCCCGTGCTCAGCGCCCGCACGATCCGCTCCGTCATCTGCTCGCGGCTCATCTTGTAGCGCTGATGGATCGAGGCGACCACGATGTCCAGTCGCTCCAGCACCGACGCATCGTAGTCGAGGCTGCCGTCCTTGCGGATGTCGACTTCCGCGCCGATGAGCACTCGGAAGTCCTTCAGCCGCCGGTTGAGCGTCCGCACTCGCTCGATCTGCGCCAGCAGCTTCTCCGGCGGCATCCCATGCGCGATTCTCTGCATCTCAGAATGGTCACAGATGGCGACGTAGCAGTATCCCCTCGCCTTTGCGGCCTCGACCATATCCTCGATGGTATCCGCTCCATCACTCGCCTGGGTGTGCATGTGGAGGTCCCCGTGGAGGTCATCGATCTCGACGAGACGGGGCAGACGGTTCTCCATCGCCGCCTCGATCTCACCCCGATCCTCCCGAAGCTCCGGCGGGATCCAGGGCAATCCCAGCGCACCGTAGATGTCGTCCTCGGTGCGTCCGGTGGTCACGACTTCATCGGCGCCGAGACGGGTGACGCCGTACTCGCTGATGCTCAGGCCTGCATCGCGCGCCATACCACGGAGTCGAAGATTGTGCATCTTCCCGCCGGTAAAGTGGTGCAGCAGCGCGCCGAAATGCTCCGTATCCGAGAATCGCAGATCCATCCGCAGGCCGTGCCTCGTCCAGACACTGACCATGCTCGGTCCCGTCTCGATCACCTCGCGCACCTGCGGGAGTTGGACGAAGGCACGGGACACGGAGGCCGGATCGGAGGTCTCGACCACGATGTCGATATCGCCGATGGTCTCCCGTCGGCGTCGCAAGCTTCCCGCGGGGCAGATGCGTCCGACCTGCGGACACTGCTTCAGGCGGTCCACGACCTCCTCAGCCAGCGGGAGGGCGATTCCGAGGGAGAGACGGCGGCTCCGGCGCTCGTACAACTCGAGTCCTTTCAGGACGGTCGCCTCCATCTCGGGGCCGAGGTCGTGCGCCTTGCTGATGCGGTGCTCCTTGGCGGCCTGTCTAAGTTCCTCCACCGATGTTATGCCAAGCTTGTCATACAAGCGCTTGGCGGTCCTGGGGCCGATGTTCGGGATGTGCAGGAGTTCCGCCAGGCTCTCGGGATACTGAGCCTTGAGGGCCTCGTAGTAGGGCGTTGTACCGGTTTCGAGGATATCCCTGATCTTCTCGGCGATGCTCTCGCCGACGCCGGGGATGCGCTCCAACTCACGCCGGCGCGCAATCTCCTCCAGAGGCTCAGCCTGGCTCTCGATCACGGACGCGGCCTTGCGGTAGGCGCGGACGCGGTAGACATCCCCGCCCTTGATCTCGAGCAGGTCTGCGATGTTCTCGAAGATGCGAGCGATGTCCTGGTTCCTCATGTCGAGGTTATACCCGAAACGGGAGATGTAGTGGTGCAGTGATGGAGTACTGGGAACCCAATACTCCATTACCTCTCCGTCCGGATCGCCTGGAGGAACTCCGCGCTCTTGATCTCGCGCTCGGAGTGGAACCGGATGAACCAGCGCATGGCCCGGCTGATCTGGTCCATGACCTCGGGAGGAATCTCCATGCGCTCGACCTCGGGGGCCTCGGCGACGAGGAGGCGGCGCATGATCTTGACCGTCTCGGGCTCGATCCGGATGGCGTCATCCGGGAGCGGGCCGCATTCCCTGCACACGAGGCCGCCGAGCGAGGGACTGAAGTAGAGTTCGTCGGCGGGGGGCATGGGTACGACTCCCCTCTCACGGCGCACGCACTTGTCGAGCACGGGCTCGTAGCCGAGAAGCCTCATGAACTGCAGCTCGAACATGTGCGTGATCTTCTCGGGATCGTTCGGCCGCTCCATAAGGTAGAGTGACGAGAGCAGGGTGTCGAAGAGGTCGACGTTCCGCTCGTGCTCCTCGGTCATGCGGTCGACCAACTCCATGAGATACGTCGCATGGGCGATCTTGCGAAGGTCGGAGCGGATCCTGGGGAACGACTCCTTGACCTCGACCTGGGTGATGATATCGAGGTTTCGGCCGGTCGCAAGCTGCATCCGGCTGTAGGTCATGATCTCGGTCGGTCCCGCGAGCCGGCTGACCGGCTTGCGCGCGCCCTTGGCGATGGCGGATATCTTGCCGTGCTCGCGAGTGAGCAGCGTGACGATCCGGTCGGTCTCGCCGAAGTTGATCCGTCGCAGGACTATGACATTGGCGGTGTATACTGGCATGGCGGTATGGGACGGCAGACTGCAGTTCGCAGAGGACCCTTTCAAGCGAATTGGGGAGGGAGATGAACTCCCTCCCCAACGGTGTAGTTACCCACTGGAGTCGATATATCATTCTGCGAAAGGGGGCGCGTTACTGGGCGGTCCTGAGAAGCTCCTCCGGGTTATACATCTCGACGAGCGCGACGCCGGTGCTGGTACCGAGCCTGTTCGCGCCCGCATCGAGGAGGTCCATCGCATGCTCAATGGTGCGGATGCCGCCGGCCGCCTTAACGCCGATCGAGGGGCCGAGGACCGTGCGGATCAGATGGATATCTTCGACCAGGGCGCCGCCGTTGCCGGCGGTCCCGGTGGATGTCTTGATGAAGTCCGCGCCGCAGTCGCGAACGATCTCGCAGGCGGTGATCTTCTCGTCCCTGGTCAGGACGGGCGTCTCGATGATGACCTTGACCAGTGTGCGCCGCGAGTCCTCCGTCAGCCCGGAGAGCTGAGCGGCGCTTACGATCTCGGAGAGTTCGCGCTGAACGTACTCCACGTCGCCGGACTTGAGGGCGGAGACGTTCATCACTACGTCAAGCTCTTCGGCGCCGTTGGTGACCGCGTTTCTGGCCTCGTAGACCTTGGCCGAGCGGGTGATCGTGCCGTAGGGGAAGCCGACCGGCGTGCAGACCTTCACATCGGTGCCCTGAAGGAGCCTGACGGCCAGCGGCACCCAGTACGGGAAGACCACGGCAGCAGCGAAGTGATACTTCTTCGCTCCCTCCAGAAACCGGATCATCTCCTCCTTACTCGCCGACGACTTGAGATAAGTGTTGTCGATAAGTTTGGAGAACTGCTCTCTTGTATACACCCACTACCTCCCGCTGCTACCTCGTACTCGTGCTCGTACTCGTAATCCTATATCGGTGGCATTGCGAGTGCGACTACGATTAGGAGTACAAGTACGACCTACCGCCGTGCGCCGTTCTTCAGCGCGGAAACAAACCGGTTGATCTCCGCAAACAGACCGTCAGTCCCGGCCCTGTCCGCGATCAGATTCACCAGCGCACTTCCGACGACCGCCGCGTCCGCGTAGGAGCAGACTTCGGCGACGTGTTCCGGCTTCGATATGCCGAATCCCACCGCGATAGGCAGAGGACTACGGGCGCGGATGCGCTCTACCAGATCCTCTATACCCTCTGCAAGCTGGCTCTGCGCGCCGGTAACTCCGGTTCTAGACACACAGTATATAAAACCTGAAGCCAGCTTGACAACCCTTTCGATACGGGAATTAGTGCTGGTCGGCGCAAGCAGGAAGACCGTATTGATCCCATGCTCGGCTGCGGCGGCCCTCCACGCTTCCGATTCCTCGGCAGTGAGGTCCGTCACGATCGCCGCATCAGCACCTGCGCCCGACGCATCGCGCGCGAATCGCTCCAATCCATATTGTCGGATGGGATTGTAGTACGTCATTAGAGTAATCGGCACATTCGAGTCTCTGCGGACCTCGCGCACGAGGTCCAGAACGGCCGAAACGTTGGTTCCCTGCTCGAGCGCGCGCATCGACGCGGCCTGGATGCTCGGGCCGTCGGCGATCGGATCGCTGAACGGGATACCGAGTTCCACGACGTCCGCGCCCGCACGGTCGAGTTCGAGGACGACTTTGCGCGTGGTCTCCAGATCAGGATCTCCGGCGGTCACGAAGCAGATGAGACCGCCCTCACCGGACGCCTTCAGTTCGGCAAGTCGCTTCTCCACCCGTGTCATTTCGCCACCTCCTGCCCCATGATCCGTGAGACGGTCTCGACGTCTTTGTCGCCCCGGCCGGAGAGGTTGATAACTACGACCTGGTCCTTCCCCAGCGTCGGGACAAGCTTCTTCGCGTAGGCGACCGCGTGAGACGATTCGAGCGCCGGGATGATGCCCTCAGTGCGCGCGAGCCACTCGAACGCATCGAGCGCCTCAGCATCGGTAATGGAGACATAGTCCGCTCGGCCGATATCCTTGAGGTAGCTGTGCTCCGGGCCGACTCCGGGGTAGTCTAGTCCGGCGGAGACCGAGTGAGTCTCGATAACCTGCCCGTCCGCGTCCTGAATCAGGTAGCTCGATGCCCCGTGGAGCACACCCGGCGACCCGGCGACGAGCGTCGACGCGTGACGCCCGGTCTCGACGCCGTCGCCTCCCGCCTCGACTCCGATGAGCCTGACTCCCGCGTCCTGGACGAACGGGTAGAAGATGCCCATCGCGTTGCTCCCGCCGCCGACGCAGGCGAGAACATAGTCGGGCAAACGGCCTTCCTTCTCGACTATCTGGCGCTTGACCTCCCGACCGATCACGGACTGGAAGTCGCGCACCATGCCCGGGAAGGGATGTGGGCCGGCGACCGTGCCGAATATATAGTGCGTGTGCTCGACGTTGGTGACCCAGTCGCGCATCGCCTCGTTTATGGCGTCCTTCAGGGTTCGCGAGCCCGAGGTTACCGGTATCACTGTTGTCCCAAGCAGCCTCATCCTAAACACGTTGAGCGCCTGGCGGCGGACATCTTCCTCGCCCATGTAGACGACGCACTCGTAGTTGAAGAGCGCGCATCCGGTCGCGGTAGCGACTCCGTGCTGGCCGGCGCCGGTCTCCGCGATCATGCGCGGCTTGTTCATGCGTCGGGCGAGGAGGATCTGGCCCATGACGTTGTTCATCTTGTGGGAGCCGGTGTGGCAGAGGTCCTCGCGCTTGATGTAGACCTTCGCGCCGCCGAGTTCGCGGGTGATCCGCTCGGCGTAGTAGAGCGGCGTCGGCCGGCCGATGTACTCGCGGAGGAAATAGTCCAGTTCCTTCTGGAACTCGGGGTCGCGTTTGGCCTTCTCGTACTCCTTGGCAAGCTGGTCGAGCGCGGGGATCAGCGTCTCCGGCACGTATCGGCCGCCGAACTCGCCGAAATGACCGAGCTCGTCGGGCAGGTTAGGTGCTGCTTTTGGCATTATGTATGAACTCCTTGATTTTGGAATGGTCCTTCTTGCCCGGCGACGCCTCGACGCCGGTGGATACATCGACCGCGTAGGGACGCACCCGCCGCACGGCTTCTGCGACGTTGTCGAGAGTCAGTCCTCCCGCGAGGATGATCGGCTTACCGAGCGATCGGGCCTCGACGGCGAGGTCCCAGTCGAACGTCCGGCCTGTCCCGCCCATCAGCCCTTCGACGTGGGTGTCGAGCAGGACGGCGCTGCTCGACGTGACCGACTCGTCGTTCGCGGCCCGGCGGATGTCGTCCGCGGATTTCACCCTGAGCGCGCGGATCGAGCGGCCTCCGAACGGGATGCGGGTCGAGCCGTGCACCTGAGCGAAATGCAGGTGGGTGCGCGCCATGATCTCGGTGATCTCGTCGGCGTCCTGGTTGGCGAAGACCCCTACCGTGGTGATGAACGGCGGAAGCTTGCTCAGCGCCTCACAGACGGTGGCGGCGCTCACCTTGCGAGGACTCTCGGCGAAGACGAAGCCGAGCGCATCCGCGCCCGCCTCGATGGCGGCGAGGGCATCGTCGATATTCGTGATGCCGCAGATTTTGACTCTCATTTGCCTGATAGCTGGTGCGCGGATCTGTGATCGCCCTACGCTGTCCCGGAGGGCATCAAAGATGCCGATTTGCCCCAAGGGTGCGGGATTGCAAATCCGCACCAACGTCGGTAGATCGTGGGCCGACGGGTATGGCTGACCAAACGTCTTCGCTCACGCGCCCAGTAGTTCTTTGACCTTGGTTCCTGGATCATCGACGCGCATGAGCGACTCGCCGACCAGGATCGCATCGACTCCGGCGGCCATCAGGCGCTCGACATCCACCCGGGTGTTGATTCCGCTCTCGCTTACCAGGATCTTGTCCGGCGGCACGCTGGAAGCCAACTCCAGCGTGGTCTCCAGTCTCGTCTCGAAGGTCCGAAGGTCGCGGTTGTTGATGCCGACGATGTCAGCGCCCACTTCGAGGGCGGTCTGCAACTCCGATTCGGTATGGACCTCCACGAGCGCGTCCATGCCGAGACTGCGCGTCAGTTCGAGCAGGTCCTGAAGCTGGCCCGCGGAGAGAGCCGCAACTATCAGCAGGATCGCGTCCGCGCCGGCCGCACGGGCTTCGTAGACCTGCATGTGGTCGATGATGAAATCCTTGCGCAGGAGAGGGAGGCTGACGACCTCACGTATGTCGGTCAGGTACTCGAGCTTGCCCTGGAAGTACTTCTCGTCGGTGAGCACCGAGATCGCCGACGCGCCGGTCTCCGCGTACCTGCGGGCGATCGACACGGGATCGAAGTCCGGGCGGATCAGGCCTTTCGAGGGCGATGCCTTCTTGACTTCGGCGATCAATGCTATTTCGGATTTCGGACTTCGGACTTCGGATTTCCCACCCGGCGCACCGACGGCGGCCTTGAACCCACGGGGCGGGCCTGCTTCGGCGGCGAGCACCATCAGGTACTCGGGCGGAACGTTGACGTGGAGGGCTTCCACCTCGTCGCGCTTGTCTGCGAGAATCTTGTCGAGGATCAACTCTGTGCCAACTCCCTGCTCAGTCTCCGAAGACCGTTCAACGTCTCGGCGGCCTTTCCGCTCTCTATAACCTTCCGTGCGAGCGCGACTCCATCCTTCACGGACGGCGTCATGCCGGCAACCTTGAGCGCCGCACCGGCGTTCAGGCAGACGATATCGCGTCTGGGGCCGTCATCGTCGGTCAGCACGCACTCGGCGATCCGGGCGCTCTCGGAGGGATCGGCTCCCTGCGCCAACTGCTCGCGGTCGGCGGTCGGAAGGCCGAACTCCGCGGGCGAGATGTCGTAGGTCGTCAGCTTGCCGTCGGACAGCTCGGTGATCTTCGTCGGGCCGAGCGTAGACAGCTCATCGATACCATCATACCCATGAGCCACTATCGCCGACTCGCTTCCCAGCTCACGAAGCACACCAGCCATCAGTTCGGTCAGATGCTCGTCGAAGACGCCGATGAGCTGACGCCGGGCGCCGGCGGGATTGGTGAGCGGCCCGAGGATGTTGAAGACGGTCCGGATGCCGATCTCCTTGCGCGGAACGACCGCATGCTTCATCGAGGGATGGCACTGCGGGGCGAAGAGGAATCCGATGCCGACGGTGTCGATGCACCGCCCGACCTGCTCCGGGCCGAGCGTGATGTCCACGCCGAGCGCCTCAAGAACGTCGGCGCTCCCGCATTTGCTCGACATCGCGCGGTTGCCGTGCTTAGCGACGGGGACTCCCGCTCCGGCGACGACGAACGCGGCGGTGGTCGAAATGTTGAACGAGTTCGAGCGGTCGCCGCCGGTGCCGCACGTATCCATCACGCGGCCACTGCGCCGGGTCGGGATGCGGACCGACTTCTCGCGCATCGTCCGGGCGAACCCGCTCACCTCGGCGACGGTCTCGCCCTTGATGCGGAGGGCGGTGATCAGGCTGGCGATCTGGGCGGGAGTAGCCTCGCCGTCCATGATCTCCATCATGACCTCGGCGGCCTCATCTCCGGTGAGGTGCTCGCCGAGAACCAGCTTGTGTATTGCTTCTCGGATCATCTTTTGTACCCCGGCTGAAGACCAGCATGCCTGCCTGGCGGGAGACTACCAGATTCTGATGAGATGCTTCTTATCATCCGTGACAACTCCTACACCAAGCTTCTCGGCAACCGTGAGCAGTGGAACGTAAAGGCGCGACCTCTTGATGTAAGGCGCTGCCGGGAGAGTGACTTTCGTCCCGTCCAGGATCGCTGATCTCGATCCTGGCCTAATCCTCAGGGAGCGACCATGATAGGCAGCCACGCACTCATTCGTTGCTCTATCCCAGGATACCGTACAGCCCTCGATGGACCTCAGGTCGACCACCCGCGCCATCGCTATGCCCTGCTCTCCGAACAGCCGCGGATTATCGACCTGGACGGGCGTATCCATGGAAGGCGGTCCGATCCAGATGCCACATTGATCCAGGTCGATGTGGATATCCCGAATCGGCTCAAAATCCTTTGCACTCCAGACGACCGTGCGCCCCTTCCTGACGTAGCCCTTCGATTCGCGTGGCAGCCCAAGCCGGTAGAAAGACGTCACCCCTGAGGCGTCTATGGTGACGACGGCCTGGCCAATCTTGCCTTTCCAGCTCTTGCCGGTTACGAGGATGTACGAAAACGATCTGCCTCCCATGCTGTCCATACCGAGGGGCGATGTGTATTCATCAACGACCGTTCGGGTCTGATTCGCCTCGAACCGAACGGTCTTTACATGCCAGGCTCTGTACGTCTCACTGTCCGAATCGGCGTCAGACTTCGTCGGAACAAAGGTGGTCTTCACCGGCTTTCCATCGACCAGCGAGCGGAAGCCCGAGAGTCTGCTCTTCTTGATTGGCCCCACGTCGACTCCGCTCGCCTCTTCAGGAAAGCCCATCCTGACTGTGGTCGCCGGTCCCTCATTCTTGAACACGAACTCGCATCGCACCTTGACGCTGTCCCAGTTGATCCGGGCATCGATCTTCTCCCTCACCATCCGCACGGAAGGGTGACCATCCATGGGTGCGATCGCACCTCCGACGCCGTGGATCGCGGCATCGTTGGCACAGGCAACAACGGACAGACTCACCAGCAACACCAGCAGAACGCACTTCATGAAACTGCCTCCTGTTCCGCACGGTGGGTGCGGGTCATATGGGCTGCAATCAGTACTTCATATCAAGGAAGTTCCGGAGCAGGCGCTTGCCCTCCTGCGTCAGGATCGACTCCGGGTGGAACTGGACGCCCTCGACGATGTACTCCCTGTGCCGGACGCCCATGATCTCGCCGATGTCGGTCCGGGCGGTCACCTCCAGGCACTCGGGGAGAGTCGAGGGCTCGATCACCAGGGAGTGGTACCGGATCGCCTCGAAGGGCTTCGGCATGCCGTTGAAGATGCCCTTGTCCTCGTGGTGGATCAGCGATGTCTTGCCGTGCATCAGGCGACCCGCCCGGACGATGTCGCCGCCGAACGCGTACCCGATGCTCTGGTGGCCGAGACAGACGCCGAGGATCGGGATCTTGCCGGCGAACCGCCGGATCGTCTCGACGGAGATGCCGGCCTCCTTCGGCGAGCATGGGCCCGGTGAGATCACGATACGGTCCGGCTTCATGGCCTCGATCTCGTCGGTGGTGATCTTGTCGTTCCGGAATATCCGCAGCTCCTCGCCCATCTCCCCCAGGTACTGGACCAGGTTGTAGGTAAAGCTGTCGTAGTTGTCGATCATCAGTATCATCGGAAACTCTCCAATACGCCGCGGCTATCTCGGAGGCCAGACGCTCATCACGTTGTCTCTCATTGTGACCACCGTGCCTCGCCACTGGTCCTCCTCAAAGCGCCTGACGGCCTCCATTACTCGGCGGTGAACCTTGATGCGGTTCGGCTGGCGAAGATGCACAATCAGTATGCCCCAATGAGCATCCTCTCGCTTGACCGCAAAGCCCTTGTCAGTGGTCACCAGCAAGCGCTGCTGTTGCTGAGCAATCTCCCAAATGGATGAGTCGCTCATACCTTCATCGGGCGTTCCGCGCACATCAAGCACGTCATGACCCAGTGACCGAAGCTCGGCTACGGTCATCCCCGGTATGTTTTCGTCAACCAGGATCTTCATGCCGCGCTCAGGGGCGAGACCTGCTCCTCAGCCAATGACGCTGCGTAGTCGAGGCAAGCGAGGATGTCTTCCCGGGTGATCGATGGATATTCCTTCAATAGATCCTCAATGGTGTCACCGTTCGCCAGCATGCGGACGATCTGGTGTACGGGAATCCTCGTGCCCTTTATGCACGCCTGCCCATGGCATACGTTCGGATCAACGGTAATCCGCTCAGTTGGCATCCTACGAATCTCCTTTCGGACTAGTCCAAGCCCGTGTGCGCCAGTTCGATGGCCTTCAGCAGAGCTCCGGCCTTGTTCATCGTCTCCTGGTACTCGATCGCGGGCGCCGAATCCGCCACGATGCCGGCGCCGGCCTGCATGTACGCCTTTCCGTCCTTCACGACGATCGTGCGGATCGTGATGCAGGTGTCCATGTTGCCGGAGAAGCTGAAGTAGCCGATCGATCCGGCGTAGGGACCTCGCTTGGTCGGCTCCAACTCCTCGATGATCTCCATCGCCCGGATCTTCGGCGCGCCGGAGACCGTGCCGGCGGGGAACGCGGCCCTCAGCACGTCGAACTGGTCCATGCCCTTCGCCAACTTGCCCCGGACGTTCGAGACGATATGCATCACGTGCGAGTAGCGCTCGATCACCATCAGCTCGTCGACGCTCACCGTACCGAACTCCGACACGCGGCCGATGTCGTTCCGGCCGAGGTCCACGAGCATGATGTGCTCCGCCCGCTCCTTCTCATCGGCGAGAAGCTCGGCCTCGAGCGCGCGGTCCTCTTCTTCCGTCCTGCCCCTTGGCCGGGTGCCGGCGATCGGACGGGTGGTCACGACGCCGTGATCCTCCGTCACCAATATCTCGGGCGACGAGCCGATGATCTGCATGTCGTCGCACTGGAGGTAGTACATGTAGGGCGACGGATTGATCGACCGGAGCGCGCGGTAGACGTTCAACGGATCGGCCTTCAGCGGCACGGAAAGCCTCTGGGAGAGCACGACCTGGATGATGTCGCCGGACTTGATGTACTCCTTGGCCGCGACCACCGACTGCTCGAACTGCTCTTTCGTCATGTTCGAGTCGGGCTTGATCTCCGGCTGAAGGTCATCCGGATACGAGTAGTGCTCGTAAGGCGGAAGAGTGGTCGTCCGCAGGCGGTCGACAATCTCGTCGATCTTCTCCACGGCGAGGTCGTAGGTGGTCGCGGGATCGGAGCCGACTTCGGGCGTGCAGACGACCTTGATCCGATGCTTCAGGTGGTCGAAGACCAGCAGGATGTCGGTCAGCAGGAAGAGGACGTCGGGCACATCGATGTCGTCGGCCGTGTTCTGCGGCAGGTCCTCGAAGAACCGCACGGTGTCGTAGCCGATGTATCCGACTGCGCCGCCGCAGAACCGCGGGAGGTCGGGATCGTCCACGTATGTGTACCGCCCGAGCAGGCTCTTCAGGATATGGAGAGGGTCCTCTCCGTCGTCAAGCTTGATCTTGTCAGCCCGCCAACGCTCGACCAACTGGACCTCCCGATCCTTGCTCTTCATGATCAGGAACGGGTCGGTGCCGAGGAACGAGTAGCGCGCGAGGCGCTCTCCGCCCTCGACGCTCTCGAGGAGGAAGGAGTACTTCCCACGCGCGATCTTGCGGTAGGCGGAGACGGGCGTCTCCATGTCGGCCAGGACCTCGCGATAGACCGGGATGAGGTTGCCTTGTTCCGAGCGTCGGATGAACTCCTCTTTGCTTGGATGGTACATTTGGACTGCTCCCACGGAACGAAAATGTGAACACATTTTAACATAAAGCGGCGGGCGAGGTCAATGCTGGGCAGGCAGGCAGGAGCAGAAGGGGGAATGGAGTATTGGAGTGATGGAGTGGTGGGGTATTGGAGTGTTGGAGTACTGGAGTACTGGGAACCCATCACTCCGTTACTCCGTTCAGGAAACGCGACGATGTCCGAAATACCTACTCGACGGCCCATACCCGCGGTGGCGGCGGTGATAGTTCAGGACGATAGGCTGCTCCTCATCAAGCGAGGAGTCGAGCCGTCGAAGGGCAAGTGGTCTATCCCCGGCGGGAGCATCGAGTGGGGCGAGACGCTCGAGGATGCCCTCAAGCGCGAGGTCCGCGAGGAGACCGGGCTGGAGATCGAGGTCGGCGCGGTCGCGGGCGTCTTCGATCTGATCACCGGCGCCTACCACTACGTCATCATCGATTACTTCGCCCGCCCCATCGGCGGCGAACTCCGTCCCGGCGACGACGCCTCGGATGCCAGGTGGATTGCCCTCGATGAGCTGGACTCCTACGAGCTCACGGACCACCTCCGCGAGCGGTTGGCGGAAATGGGCATCCATAACCCGTAGCCTGGTCCCTTGTAGGCGTCGGGATTGTGCAAACGCGACGGGCATGAGGCCCTGGGCTACGGATAGTGTTCGAACTCCCGGTCTATCGCTTGTCCGCCTTCACTGCCTCAAGCTCGGACTTCAGGCTGTCTATCCGCTTCTGCTGCTCCTTGATCGCCTCGATGAGGAGAGGCACGAGCGAGCTGTATGAGACCGAATACGTGCCGTCAGCAGACTTCGTGACCGCCTCCGGGAGGACTTGCTGAACCTCCTGGGCGAGGACTCCGGTCTGTCTGCCATCCGCGAAGTCTATCTCGGGATGCTCCGACTTCCTCCAGTCGAAGGTGACTCCTCGCAGGCTCTCGACCTTCTCCAGGGCGTTCGGAATCTCCTTGATCTTCGTCTTGTGGCGGGCGTCCGAAAGCTGGTTCTACGCGCCGACTCCGGCCACGCTGCCGTTGACATGGAGCTTGTACTGCGGATTGGCCGTGCCGATACCGACGTTGCCGCCGAGAGTGATGCTTGCGCGCCGCTGATTGTAGGTATAGAGGTCGAGGCCCCACCGGTTCTCGCCTGCCGCCCCGTTGCTCCGGTTGCATGCGATGCCCTCACCCGTGCCGGGGCCGCCGAAGCGAATTGCTCCCGGCCCGAGGGTGTTCCCGTTCAGATCGTTCGGGTCGACTCTCAGCGCACCGTTCACGGTCAGGACATCCTCGGGGCTCGTGGTCCCTATGCCGATGCTGCCGGAGTCGGACTGGTATATGACGGAGTTCTCCAGCGCCTTCGTACCGTTGATGCGAGGGACATAGTTGTCGGACCCGCCTCCCGTGACGCCGGCGGTCGTAGCTGTCCCCCAGGGATTGGTAGGATGTCTTCCACTTGATGGGGACGGCCGGCTCCACGGCGAAGGTGTAGATGTTCTGCGCCGTGATCGGAACCGGCGCATCCAGGGCATACACACAGTTGCTGAATCCCTGGTTGGCAATCGGCTGGGAGTAGAGGACGGCCCCGCCGGTCCCCGTGCCCTGGTATATGCGCAGCACACCGGACCAATCCGACCCATCCGCGGCGCCGAGCGTCATCGCGATGGCCGCCAGAGATCCGCTGACGCCGGCAGTGAAGGACTGCCATCGCGTGTCGATGCTCACGGAGGTCTCTTCGTACATGACTCCGGCCCACTGGTCCCTGGTGAAAGTCGGCGAATAGACCCGAAGAGGACCGTTCACCGGCCCGGCTCCTACGCTGATGCCGGTCGGTCCGGAACTCATCGTCCCGCCGGATACTCTGGCCAGGGATCCCGGGTCAACGGCGAGGTCGCTGCTCGTGATCGCTCCGTCGGCGATAGTGGGATTTGGATAGACGCCTGCGAGATCGCCTCCGGCCGCTCCGCTGGGCGCAAACGATGTCGGAGCGCCGGTGTTGAAGGCCGCCGCCCCGAAGTCGAGTTCGACCGTGAACAGCCCGCCGCTCAACGAGACTCCGGTCTTGGTGACAGCGCTGCCGACCTGGGCTCCGCCGGTCGGAGCATCCCACAGCCTGAACCGCATCGTGTACGCGCCGTTAGCCGGTTGCCCTAACGAGTCCGCCAGCTTGCCCTGGTAGGTGAACGCGGTTGTTGCCGCACCCACGCAGGTCGTGCAGACGATCAGCATCAGCACCGCCAGATAGATATGCAGACGTCGGGTAAGCATGTTTGCCCCTCCGGTGGTAGTCTCCCTGCAAGCAAATGACTTATACGGTGACACATCTTCCGAGCGCATTATGTATCCTCGGTGGGTAATCATCAACAAACGCAGGCATAAACCGGTAGAAATACCAGGTATGCGACCGCCTCCGAGAATCCGCGATTTTAGCCGCTCTCGTAATCCGGGTAGAAGCATACGTAGACACTACCGAGCTTGCGGGAGGGTTTGGCGATGTGGCAGCAGACGTACAGATACGTGATTGTCGGCGGCGGACTGGCAGGAGCATCGGCGGTCGAGGGTATCAGGGAGTATGACAGGGAGAGCTCGATCCTGATGATCGGCTCCGAGCAGTGGCTTCCCTACGACCGTCCACCGCTCACGAAGAAGCTCTGGACCGGCAAGAAGGCGGTCAACGACGTGTTCAGGCACGAGAGCGAGTTCTACCTCCGGAACGGCGCAGACTTCGGCATGGGCGAGAAGGTCGTGAAGCTCGATCCGGGGAGCAAGACCGTTGAGACCGACCGCGGCCACCGACACAACTACGAGAAGCTGCTCCTCGCGACCGGAGGAGTTCCCCGCAGGCTCGACATCCCGGGCGGGAATCTCTGGGGCATCTACTACTACCGCTACCTCGAGCACTACCTGCGCCTCCGGAAGGACGCGCAGGAGGGGATGTCGGCGGTCGTCATCGGCGGCGGGTTCATCGGATCGGAACTGGCGGCGTCACTCTCCGAGGAGAAGGTAAGCGTGACGATGATCTTCCCGGAGCCGTACCTCGTCCAGCGCATATTCCCCGAGGGGCTCGGTCGGGCGATGCAGGATATGTATTCCCAGCGCGGGATACAGGTGCTCTCGGGCGACATTCCGGTCTCGATCGACCAGGCCGGCGGGAAGTACGTGACGATGACGAAGAACGGTCGGCGGATCGAGTCGGACATCATGGTCGTCGGCGCGGGGATACTGCCGGACGTGACCCTGGCGGAGATGGCGGGACTCCGGGTGGACAACGGGATAGTGGTGGACGAGTTCTGCCGGTCGTCGGACCCGGACATCTATGCCGCGGGTGACAACGCGAACTTCCCGCATCTGACCTTCAACGAGCACCTCCGCATCGAGCACTGGGACAATGCGCTCAACCAGGGCAGAAACGCCGGCGCGAACATGGCCGGCGCAAACATGAAGTATGACTACATGCCCTACTTCTGGTCGGATCTCTTCGAGTTCGGCTACGAGGCGGTCGGCGACATCAGATCGAAGCTCGACACGTTTGAGGACTGGGAGACGGAGAACGAGACGGGCGTGATCTACTACCTCCGGGACGGCAGAGTCCGCGGGGTGATGACGTGCAACATCTACGGGCGCATGGACGAGGCCCGTGAGCTGATACGGTCCGGGCGACAGTTTGCGCTGGATGATCTCCGAGGACGGATACGATCGGAGCAAAGGAAGGCGGCGTAGGGAGACGCGGGGAGAAAGGCAGGAGGCAAGGACGATGGCATTTCCGATGCGAGAGCAGGTTGAGGACATAGAGCCGATCAGAACGAACCAGCTTCTATCGCGCGAAGAGGCGGAGTACCAGGCGCAGTTTGTACCTCAGTGGAAGCTGAACGAGGACTCGATCGAGCGGACCGTGACGTTCAGGGACTTCCGGGATGCGATCGAGTTCGTCAACAGGGCCGCCGATGTGGCGGAGGCCCAGGACCATCACCCGGACATCTGTATCTACTACAACAAGGTCAAGCTGGTGAACTCGACCCACCGACTCGGCGGCCTGACGCTGGACGACTTCATCCTGGCGTCTGCGCTCGATCAAGTGGTGTAAGGAAGCATGTGCGTAGGGAACGGACGCTGTCCCGTTCCGTCGGGTGAAGACCTGCAGCGAACGGAACGTGACGGCGGGCGTTCCCTACTAGGCATATCCGGGGCCATGCTTCGGCAGCGCCGCTGCGCTCTGCCGCTGATGCATCCGGACGTTCACCGTTGGGGGAGAAATGCCGAGCGAATCGCTCAGAGGAAAGACTGTCCTGATCACGGGAGCGGCCAAGCGCATCGGCCGTGAGACGGCGCTCGCGTTTGCCGACGAGGGCGCGAACGTGATCGTCCACTACCGAAGCTCAGAGGACGAGGCGAAGGCGCTGGCCCGTGAGATCGCGGCGAAGGGCGTGAAGTCGTGGACGGTGAAGGCGGACTTCGAGCGCACGAACGAGACCGATCTGCTGATCGAGAACTCGCTGCAGGCCGCCGGGAACATCGACGTCCTGGTGAACAACGCCTCGATATTCCCGGCGGACAACCTTCAGAACCTCACCTTCGACAACCTGATGCTCAACATGCTCGTCAATGCATGGGCGCCGTTCGTGCTCAGTCGGGAGTTCGCGCGCCGGGTCGGCCGGGGATCGATCATCAACCTCGTGGACTCGCGGGTGAAGGACTATGACTGGACCCACGCGGGCTACATCCTCAGCAAGCACGTGCTCTGGGCGCTCACAAGGATGATGGCGCTGCAGTATGCGCCGAACATCACCGTGAACGGTGTGGCGCCCGGACTGATCCTCCCGCCGCCGGGCAAGGACGAGAGCTACATCGACAAGCTGAAGGACACGGTGCCGCTCCGCGAGCACGGCGATCCGCGGTACGTGGCCGACACGATCGTGTTCCTGGCGAAGAGCGAGTATCTGACGGGCGAGATGATCTTCGTGGACGGCGGCCGGCACCTGAAGGAGTACCTCGACCCGAACAAGCGGCCGTAGTTATCCTGCATCCTACTCGTGAGAGTCACCGGCCGAGTACCAGTAGGATGCGCGAGTACGAGCGGATATGGACAGGATACTCATTTCGGACATCCTCGTCCGGTGCATCATCGGCGTTCGAGAGGAGGAGCGCCGGGAGCCTCAGGACGTGTTGATCAGCATCGCACTGTCCGCGGACCTGCGCCGGGCGGGTGAGTCGGACAACTTCGACGACACGATCGACTACAGCGACCTCAAGAAACGGGTGGTCGCCGTGGCGCAGGAGTCGCGCTTCTTCCTCGTGGAGGCGCTGGCCGAGCGGATCGCGGCAATCTGCCTGGAGGACGAGCGCGTCACGCAGGCTGTGGTGAGAGTCGAGAAGCCGACCGCCCTGCGCTTCGCCCGGAGTGTCGGCGTGGAGATCACGCGGACACGAGGGTAGCCTCGCTTGCATTCCCCCATTACACAGCCTTATACTGGGACTGCCAACAAGCGGGAGGTCGGTATGGCTACCCAGCAAGAGCGGTGGTACTGGGTCTCGGCTACCTACAAGGCGACACACCCCGACAAACCTCGGAACCTGATGGGTCGAGTACGAATATGATCGAGTATGATTACGATTAGGAGTACGAGTAGGAGCCCGTAAGAGCTCGCTACAGGTAGTGACGCAGGATCAGATAGATGAGCACGCCCCAGATGATCAGAGTGTAGATAATGGTCCTGACGGTCTTGTTCATCGGCATTGTCCGCTAGGTTCGGTAGACCAAATACACGCCACCGATGAGCACCAGCACCCCGCACGCCTTCCTCAGGACCGATGTGCCCTTCGATCCCTCGTTCCAGTCGAGGTAGCGCTGAACGAGTCCCGTCGATGCGCCGGCGAGAGCGATCACCGAACAGTGGCCGATGCCGTATACCGTGAGGAGCAGGACCGCGTAGAGCGGACTGACAGCAGCGACCTTGAACGTGACGCCGAGGACGGGCATCATGAAGGCAAACGTGCACGGCCCGACCGCGATCCCGAACACCAGCCCCAGGATGAACGCCGCCGGCAGGCCCCTGCGCTTCATCCCGACCTGACCGGGACCGAACCAGGACATCGGTATGACGTCGAGCATGTGCAGCCCCACCACGAAGAACACGGCGGCGACGAGGTAGCTCCCCCACGGGCCGATGTCACCCATCATCCGCCCCGCCTGTGCGGTGATGACGCCGACCAACGCGATGGTGACCAAAATCCCCGCCGCGAACAGGAACGACGTTCCGAGCGCCCGGCGAGGGGTCATCTTCCCCTGGCCGCCGATGAACCCCACGATCAGCGGGATGCTGGAGAGATGGCATGGACTCAGGACGATGCTCAGTATGCCCCACAGGAACGCCGCTCCCAGCGCAATCGCCGGTGTGCCCTCAACGGCATGGGACAGCGTGGCGAACAACCGCTCCACAGCTACTGCACGCCGATCCGCGCCAGCCCGGCTTCGATCGAGGCCTTGTCCCAACCACCGGTGTGCCGGAGGATCTCCTTGCCGTCCTTGTCATAGAAGATCAGGAGCGGAATGGCCTCGGCTCCGTACTGGATGCTCATGACCGGCTCCTTGTCGGTATTGATATCGAGCAGGTTGAACTTGCCCTTGTGCTTCTCACCCAACTCCTTGATGATCGGAGCCATGACGCGGCACGGCATGCAGGTGTCCGCGCCGAACTTGACCAGCGTCGGCTTCCCGGAGCGGCGGGCCTGCTCGATGGGGTTCTGGATCCACTTCCGGTACTGCTGCTTCGCCCAGACATCGGAGATCCGTATCGAGTGGCGGGAGCTCAGAGTCGCGATATGGTTCCGCAGGAGGGCGTTGACCTTCTCACCCTGGAGGTAGCTCTTGATCGAGGACGCCATCTGCTCGTAGGTGGCGGACCCGAACTGATCGGCATTCTCCTTGTAGAACGCGAGCGCCTCCTCATCGGACACCTTGACGCCTCCGACCAGGCTGTCCGCGAACTGGCGCATCAATTCCTCACCCTGAAGGCCGAAGATGCTGTTGTTCAGCGCCCAGGTCCGCGCTTCCTTGTCGATGAGGCGGCTCGTGATCATGTCCTCCAGGAGAGCAAACTGGTAGACGCCGTACTGCTCTTTGGCAGGGGATCTCATCTTGGCAAGCTGAGCGGCGAGGTCGCCGGAGGTGATCTTCATTCCGTCGGCCTCGGCGAGCGCGCCGCTCACCACTCCGGGAACGGCCTGGCGAAGGACGCCGGACGAGAGCCCGGGATACTTGGACTCGATGGTAGGCGAGGCCGCGGACCAGGCATATCCCGAGACGGCGGCCAGGAGGCAGAGGGCCAGCGGAAGGCAGGTTCTGTAAAGTCGGACCATGGCGAGTATCTCTCCTATAGCTCGATTCCGTGCTTCTTGAAGGTGGCGATGATGTCCTCCTTCGCGAAGAATCCGAAGTGCCGGGCGATCTCGTTGCCCTCGGCATCATAGAGTATCTGAGTCGGTATGGATGTGACCTTGTAAGGCTTGGCGGCATCGGGGTCCGTCGTGGTATTGATCACGATCACCTCGAGCTTGCCCTCGTACTCGGACCGGAGTTCATCCAGCACCGGGATCATCATCTTGCAGGGAATGCACCTCTCGGCCCCGACATCGACGATCCGGGGCAGGCGCCTCGGCTTGGCCGTGGGCTTCTCTGCCTTCACCGGCTTCACGACAGGCTTGGCGGCATCCGGTTTCTTCTCGGGTTTGGCGACGTCCCGGGGCTTGGCGGGCGCCTTCTCTTCGGCCTTGGCGGGCTCGGCCTCGGGCTTCTTGTCCTCATCGGCGGCGCACGATTTGCAGGTCGGCGCGGCCTCAGGCCCGGCGGCCGGCTGTTGCGATGCCTGCTCCTTCACGACCACGGAGTCGGTGGGAGCCTTGGCGTCGCCGCCTTTGGGGCTAATCGCGAAGACGACCGCCCCCGCGAGGAGGGCGACTATGACCATGGCCGACTTCATCCTGTACGCGGAAACGAAGACGACCGCCCCCGCGAGGAGGGCGACTATGACTACTCGCCACAGGTTCTTCATGTGACCGATCCCTTCCTTTGCGTAGACTACTTGAGGAGCCTGGCGATCTCATCGGTACTGAGCAGCTTGCCGGAGGACTTGACCTCACCGTCGATCGCCAGGCCGGGCATCATCATCACGCCGAGCTTCGTGATCTCGGTGAGGTCGGATATCTTCTCGACCTCCGCGTCTACTCCGGTCTGCTTGACCGCCTTCTCGACGTTCTCCACGAGCGCCTTGCACTTCGGGCAACCGACGCCCAGGATCTGGATCTTCATTATACACCTCCTCTCGCGTGTGCAGAAGTACTGATTTGACGCGGAACTCGGTCAGGAGTTCACGCCTGATTGGCGCTGGATGCGATATCGTCACCCTTGTAGGGAACGGGCGCTGTCCCGTTCCGTCGGGTGGAGACCTGCAGCCGGGGGTCTGAGCCCCCGGTAGACAAGCGTCCATGCCACGAGCCCCAACACAAGGAGCGCATAGAGGCGCGCGCTTGATCCATGCCGCACAGGGCTGGGAGGCTCGCTCTCAGGGCAGCATCTGTTGGCGGTCTCGTTGATTATCGGATGGGACCTGCGATACCCATGGGACCCCATAGGTGGGCTACCTTCAGCAGGATCACCCGGGCTTGATAGCACGGATGAATGCGCTCATGATCGAGTCGACGAGAGTCGCGATGCTTTCCGGCCCGAGCTCGCGGATCACATCCTCGGGGATGATGCCTGCCGCATCGTCCGGGGTGTACGTCCGCGCGGTCTCGACGGACGGGCGGGTGAACCCGGCGTTGATCAGCTTCACGAGGTATTCGTCCACGTGCAACGCGCCGGCGACGCACCCGGCCCAGAGCGCGAGATGCCTCTGCAACTCGGCCGAGAGCGGCCTCGTCAACACCATGTCGGCGACTGCGAACCGTCCGCCGGGCTTGAGCACGCGGAAAGCCTCGCTCAGGACGCGGTCTTTGTCGGTCGAAAGGTTGATCACGCAGTTGCTGATGATCACATCGACCGAGTTGTCGGGCAGCGGGATATTCTCGATCTCGCCCTTGAGGAACTCGACATTCTCGACGCCGGCCTCCGCCTGATTCCGTCGGGCGAGCGCGAGCATCTCGTCGGTCATGTCGAGCCCATAGGCCTTGCCGGTCGGCCCGACGCGTTTTGCGGAGAGCAGGACGTCGATCCCACCGCCGCTCCCGAGGTCGAGCACGATCTCGCCCGGCTTCAGTTCGGCGAGGGCGAGCGGATTGGCGCAACCCATGGACGCCAGAAGCGCTTCCACGGGGATGCCCTCGGTCTCGGCCTCGGTGTAGAGGTCACGGGTGATGGCATCCTTGCAGGTGTCCCCGCCGCAGCAACTCGTTTCCTTGTGCTTCGCGGCATTCACCGCGACCTGGCCGTACTTCTCCTTGACGTAGTCCTTGATGGCGTCACCTCCGCCGGATGAACCGCAACAGCACTTGCTCTCTGACATGTTGACCTCCTGACATTTCTCGGTTGTGGGAGCAGCTTCCAGCTGCGATCAAGCCTTGTAGGAGCAGCTTCTAGCTGCGATCACACCATGTAGGAGCAGCTTCTAGCTGCGATCGCGGCTGGAAGCCGCTCCTACATGACGGATTGGAATCCGTTCCTACGATACACCGGGTCATCGCGGCTGGGAAGCCGCTCCTCCATGTGGTTGCGCGGCTGGAAGCCGCTCCTACAATGTGGGGCGTTGAAGCCCGCCCCTACGGCGTATCAATGGTTTTGCACACGGACATCTTCAGCTCGGCATCGGTGCGGATGACCGCGTCGATGCAGTCGAGGAAATCGAGGATGCACGGGCAGCAGAGCTGGTAGTACATCCACAGGCCCTTCTTGCGGCTGGTGACGACGCCGGCGTTCCTGAGCACCGACAGATGCTTCGAGACCGTCGACATATCCGAGCCGACGAGCGCCTGAAGCTCGCAGACGCAGAGTTCGCCCTTGCCCAGCGCCTCGACCATCGCAAGCCGCGCGGGATGTGCTATCGCCTTGAGAACGCCTGCCTTCAGATTGTAGAGTCCTTCATCGTAGGTCACTTACGTGCCACCTCCCGAACCGGCATCAGATCGCGGAACGTCGGACGGAGCTTCAGCGCGATGTTCACCAGGCCGATCATCACCGGCACCTCGACGAGCGGGCCGATCACCGCGGCAAAGGCGGCGCCGGAGTTGATGCCGAAGACCGCGACCGCTACGGCGATCGCCAGTTCGAAGTTGTTACTGGCGGCGGTGAACGCCAGAGTGGTCGTCTTGCCGTATCCGGCGCCGATCCTGCGGCCCATGTAGAACGAGACCAGGAACATCAGCACGAAGTAGATCAGCAGCGGCACAGCGATCCGGAGCACGTCCAGCGGCTGGCCGATGATCTTCCGGCCCTGAATGCTGAACATGATAACGATCGTGAAGAGCAACGCCACGAGCGTGATCGGGCTGATCCGCGGGATGAACCTGCGCTCGTACCACTCGCGCCCTTTCAGCTTGAGCATTGTGAAGCGCGTGATCATGCCGCCGAGGAACGGAATGCCCAGGTAGATGAAAACGCTCTTCGCGATCTCGCCGATAGTCACGTGAACGGCGACTCCCTTCAGACCGAACAGCGGTGGGAGCATCGTGATGAACACGTAGGCGTAGACGGAGTAGAAGAGCACCTGGAAGATCGAGTTGAACGCGACGAGTCCGGCGGCGTACTCGCGGTCGCCGTCAGCGAGGTCGTTCCAGACGATGACCATGGCGATGCAGCGAGCCAAGCCTATCATGATCAGGCCGACCATGTACTCGGGATAGCTGCGGAGGAACGAGATCGCCAGCACGAACATGAGGATCGGGCCGATCACCCAGTTCTGCACGAGCGAGAGCCCGAGGATGCGGAAGTTGCGGAACGCCTCGCCGAGTTCCTCGTACCGCACCTTGGCGAGCGGGGGATACATCATGAGGATCAGACCGACCGCAATCGGTATGCTCGTCGTCCCTGCCTGGAACCGGTTGATGAGATCGACCGCGCCGCTGACGAAGTAGCCGGTCAAGACTCCCGCCGCCATGGCGAGGAAGATCCACAGCGTCAGGTAGCGGTCGAGGAACGATAGCCTTTTGCCGATGCTCTCACGCATTCAGCGCCCCCAGGGAAGAGTCTGCCGGCGTGCGTCCACGCCGCACTATTTGGCAGTATAGCCAAATAGCCAAATTGCGTCAAGCCCGTTGGACTCGGCCCGCGCGCGGTGGTATAATCGGGCCGTTATGCATCATCCGCACCATACATTTGACGGCAAACATGAATTCGTGCCCAGGCTCGTGTTCTGGGAGACCACGACGGCGTGCAACCTGAGGTGCGTCCACTGCCGCGCGTGCCCCGTCGAGGAGCGCCCGCCGGACGATCTCACACTCGACGAGGCGAAGACGCTCATCGACCAGATCGCGTCGTTCGCCAAACCGGTGCTCGTCCTGAGCGGCGGAGAGCCGCTCGTGCGGCCGGACATCTTCGAGATCGCCTCCTACGCGAACGCCGCGGGCCTGAGAGTCGCCCTCGCCACCAACGGCACGCTCGTGACGCCGGAGGTCGCGCGCGAGATCCGCGAGTCGGGCGTCCAGCGGGTGAGCGTGAGCATCGACGGCGCGACTGCCGAGTCGCACGATTCGTTCCGACGCCTCCCGGGCGCTTTCGACGACGCCTGGCGGGGTATAGAACATATCAAGGCGGAGTGCGTGCCGTTTCAGGTCAACACGACGGTCACCCGCCACAACATCGACGAGATTCCGGCGATCCTGGAGCTTGCGAAGGAGCGGGGAGCGGTCGCGCTCCACATCTTTCTGCTCGTGCCGACCGGATGCGGCAAGGAGATCGCCGACGATGAGATGATCCGCCCGGACGAGTACGAGCGCGTACTGAACTGGTTCTACGACCGCTCGAAGGACGCCGGCATCGGGCTGAAGGCGACCTGCGCGCCGCACTACTTCCGGGTGATGCGCCAGCGTGCGAAGGAGGAGGGCCGACCCCTCCCCAACCCTCCCCGCCGCGGGGAGGGAGTTGTTGAGCTATCTTGCCATGCGGAGGGAGGTTCCACCGCTGATGCCCTCTGCCCGATGCAGGGAGGACGTTCAACCACTCCCTCCCCGTGGCGGGGAGGGCCGGGGAGGGGTGCTCCCCACGGCTTCGAGGCGATGACTAAGGGCTGCCTGGCGGGCTCGGCGGTCTGCTTCGTGTCGCACGCAGGCGAGGTCTATCCGTGCGGATATCTCCCGGTCTCGGCGGGTAACATCCGGCGGGAGAACTTCAAGGATATCTGGGAAAACGCGAAGGTTTTCCAGGACCTGCGGGACGAAGATAACCTGCAGGGGAAGTGCGGATATTGCGAGTACCGGCGCGTCTGCATGGGGTGCCGCGCGCGGGCATACGGCTGCACGGGCAACTACCTCGACCCCGAGCCGTACTGCGTGTACGAACCGAGGAAGTGTAGAGTGTAGAACCGGTTCATTCTACACTCTACACTCGGACGAGGAGGTGATTGCGATGGCTGAGGAGATCAGACTGACCGCCTACAGTCACGGCGGTGGGTGAGCATGCAAGGTCAGCCCGACTGACCTGGCGCAGGTTCTGCGCCACCTGCCACCGATAACCGACCCGAACGTGCTCGTGGGCATGAACACCGCCGACGACGCCGGGGTCTACAAGGTCCGTGACGACCTCGCGATCGCCTTCACGGTGGACTACTTCACGCCCGTTGTAGACGACCCGTACGACTTCGGCGCGATCGCGGTCGCCAACGCGCTGAGCGACTGCTACGCGATGGGCGTACAGCCGTCCGTAGCGCTGAACCTCGTCGGCTTCCCGACGAGCACTCTGCCGCTGTATGTTCTCGACGAGATACTGAAGGGCGGCTCCGAAAAGGCGTCGGAGGCGAATGTAACCATCATCGGCGGACATACCATTGACGACCCCGAGCCGAAATACGGCATGGCCGTCGTCGGGTTCACGCACCCGGATGCGATCATCTCGAACGCGGGGGCCGTGAAGGGCGACAAGCTGGTGCTCACTAAGCCGCTCGGAGTCGGCATCCTGACCACCGCGATCAAGGCGCGGTCGGTAGACGGCCCGGTCCTCCGGCAGTTGACCGACCTGATGAAGACGCTCAACCGGGATGCGTCGCTGATCATGTCCGACATCGGCGCAGACGCCTGCACCGACGTCACGGGCTTCGGGCTGCTCGGACACCTCTGGGAGATGTGCACGGCGAGCAAGCTCGGCGCGACGATCAGCCGGTCGCAGATCCCCGTGCTCGAGGACGTCCGCGCGATCGCCGAGCAGGGCATCGTCCCGGGCGGCGCGTACTCGAACCGCGAGTACGTAGCGGCCGACGCGGATTTCGGCGAGATCGACGACATCGATCAGCTCATCCTGTGCGATCCGCAGACGTCCGGCGGGCTGCTCATTGCCGTCCCGCCCGAGAAGGCCGATGCGCTCGTCCTGGCGCTCATCCAGGCGGGAGTCCCGGCCGCGGCGGTGATCGGCGAAATCACCGAGGACCTGCCCGGCCGGATCGCAGTCACGCCCTAGAGACTGCAGACGGCGGACCGCTGACTGCGGCGGAGAAACACGAATATCACCAATTGATCAAATGGCACGAATGCCGACAGACATTCGTGCCATTCGTGCATCTGAGACATGCACTCCCTCCGCCCGATGTAGGCCGCTGGGTACATATGATTTGCGGCGCGCGGAGGGAGACTTGGTCCAACTGATCGTCTACAGTCTGGGAGCGGGGATTGCCACGCTGGCAGGAGCGCTGGTGGTGCTCGCCAGGGGAGAGCTGTCGAGCCACACTATCACCAGGCTTCTGGGGTTCGGCTCGGGATCGCTGATCGGCGCCGCGTTCCTGCACCTGATCCCGGGGTCGGTCGAGAGGTCGCCGCTCGGAGCAGGCTGGGCGATGCTGGTCGGCCTTCTGCTCTTCATTGCGATCGAGCACATCGTGGTCATCCGCGCACACCCGCATCCCAGCCACCACCGCATAGACCGCGCAAGGGCCATAGGGCTGGTCGGGTTCTCCGCGCTGCTCGTTCACAGCCTGGTGGACGGACTGGCGATCACAGCAGGCCTCAGAACCTCACCTGAGCTTGGGCTCGCGGCGGCCATCGCGGTGATCTCTCACGAACTGCCCGAAGGAGTGACCTCGGTGTCGCTCTTCACGGCCGCGGAGTACAACAAGCGGCTCATACTGGTCCTTGCCGCCATCGTGGCGGTCGCCACTCCGGGCGGAGCGCTCATCTCGTGGTTCTGCACCGAGAACATCTCCCCCGAGACGCTTGCGATCCTGCTGGCATTCGCGGCGGGATCGTTCATCTACGTCGCAAACGCCGACATCCTCCCGCGCCTCCACGAGGAGCGCGATCGTCCGGCGTTCCTCTATCTGCTGCTGGGGGTGGCGATCCCGGTGGCGCTGCTCTTCCTGGAGTAGCATCCGGAATGATCGATAACTGCTACGCCACGGATACCAAGCGGTCCCGGCTGGATCGGGCGAGTGTTCGCGCCACCCACACCAGACCGATGCATCCGACGGTGATGTCGGTCACCAAACGTCCGCCGAAGACACCGGCTATCCCCCAGAAGTGCGCTCCCAGATATGAGCAGGGGATCAGCAGTACGAGGACCCGTGTGGCATTCAGCACCGTCGCCGCTACAGGCTTGTGCATGCCCGTCAGGAAGAAGCCGCAGTAGCGGTGCACTTCCATCATCCCGTAGCCGAAGGAGATGATGCGGATGTACAGCACCAGCGTCTCGGCGACCTTCGGGTCATCGGTGAACACCGCAGCCATCGGGCGGGCGCACAGGACGAACACCGCCGCTATCAGACCGCCGTAACCGAGCGCGAATATCGTCGACACCCGCTGGGCCTTGCGCACCCGGTCCATGCAGTCGGCCCCGTAATTCTGGCTCACGAACGGCGTGAGCGAGATCCCGAGGGCCATCGGGACCACGAACGCAAACATCTCGATCCGGCTCGCCGCCCCGCTGGCCGCGACGGCCTCGTGCCCGAAGCTGCTCAGGAGTCTGGTGATGATGGTCGCGGAAACCGGCATCAGGATCATGCTGAGTATGCTCGGCACGGAAAATCCCGTGATCCGCCGCAGGGAATCGCCCCACCCCTCTGCGCTCCATGCGATGAGGCGGTGCCTCCGCCAGAGCAGATGGATCAGCCAGACCGTGGAGATGGACTGCGCAATGACCGTCGCCAGCGCGGAGCCGGCAATCCCCATTGCCGGCCAGCCCAGGTAGCCAAAGATCATGATCGGGTTGAGGACCGTGTTGATGGCGGTGCCGGCGATCATGAGCCAACTCGCGGCCTTGGAGTCGCCCATGGAGATCAGAACGCCGCTGCCTACCATGGGCAGGGTCATGGACACAGCCCCGACATACCAGATGCTCATGAAGTCGCGGACCAGGGGAAGCAGCGCGGCGTCGGCCCCGAGATTGGTGAAGATCGGCGCCATCAGGAGGTAGCCCGCGATGGACATGAGGATCGTGACGGCCAGAGTCATGACCATGCCGTGGGTGACGAGTCTTGCGGCACCCTGATGGTCCTGCCTGCCGACGGAATGCGACACCAGCGCGGTGACGCCGGATCCGATGCCCCTGGCGACGCAGGTCAGCAGCATGACAACGGGGAAGATGAACCCCATCGCGGCCAGGGGACGAGTGCCCAGTTGTGCGATGAACCACGTATCCGTCAGGCTGTAGGCGTTCATAGCGAACGTTCCGGCCAGCATGGGAAATGCCATCGAGAACAGCGTGCGAGTCACGCTCTGACGGACGAGAACCGACATATGTATCTGCCTCTCTTGCTTCGGCGATCAGACGGAGATCAGGCGATGGAGCCGAACTCCATCCTCAACAACCAGTATTCGTGGGGGGGCGTTCGGGACGGGCAATCCATCGAGAGCGCTCATTCGCTCATCGTGCTCGCCACTCGTCCTCCAGTATGGAGAATATCAGTGAATCCCACCACCGCCGCCTGAAGTACTCCTTGTCGCGGAGTCGCCCTTCCTGCTGCATGCCGACCTTCTGCAGCACCCTCACGGCGCCGATATTGTCTGCGATGCATCGAGCCCAGATCCTGTGCAGATGGAGTTCGGTGAAGCCGAATGCGATGATGACGCGGACCGCTTCAGCGGCATATCCCTGCCCCCAGCGCTTCGGGGACAGTTCGCAGCCGATGTCCGCCTCGCGCGCATCGGGTGATTCCATGCGAAGACCACAGTTGCCTATGAGTTGCCGGGTGGACTTGAGTATGATGGCTAGCTGGTACTTGGTGCGCGGCTGTTCCTGCTGCTGATCAATGAAGACCCTCACGAAGTTGCGCACGGATTCAAGGGTCCTCTCCGTCCACTCGGTGTAGCGCAGGTAGAGGGGATCGCTCTGATACGCCAGCACGTCAGGGCAGTCGCTCTCTCTGAACTCCCGCAAGATCAGTCGTTCGGTTGCCAGTTCCACCAGTTGCTCCCCGCTCACACGATATATCCCTGAGCCAGTTCCGCATATTCCCTTACCTGCTGATCGACCCATGAGGCATCGCGGCCAAGTTCGGCGGCCATGACCTCGGCAACCTTCGGGGCCATCTCGATGCTGACCCTCGCACCGAGGAGCAGCGCCCTCGTGCGGCGGGAGAGGAAGTCCTCGACCGTGCGCGCCATCTCCTGACGCACCGCCCAGACCGCCTCGCCGACAACGTGCCTTGCGTCGGGGTGGATGCGCTCGGCATACTCGGGCTTCTCGCGGATGAGCGCCTCGAGCGCCGGGGCGTCGGAGCCGTAGATCGCCAGTCCTCCGAAACACTCGGCGTTCCTGTGGAATCCGTGGATGTGGAGGTCGGTCGTGATGCACGGACGGATCTCCAACTGCCCGAGGAGCGCCGCCTGGTTCACGGTGTCCTCCGCCATCTTGCGATAGGTCGTCCACTTCCCGCCGGCAACGGTGATCAGCCCGGCGTTCGAGATATGGACCGTGTGGTCGCGGGAGAGCGCGGCGGTGTTCTCGGTGTCGGATGATCCGACGAGCGGCCGAATGCCGACGAACGCGCTCAGCGCGTCGCTCTTCGTCGGGTCCTTGGTCATGTAGCGAGCGGCGTGGGTGAGCAGGAAGTCGATCTCCTCCTCGAGCGGCTTCGGCTCGACCTCGACGCTCTTCACCGGCGTGTCGGTCGTGCCGACGACCACCGCGTCGTGCCAGGGAATCGCAAAGAGCACGCGGCCGTCGTCGGTGTGCGGAACCATGATCGCCGTGTCGCCGGGCAGGAACGATCTGTCGAGCACGATGTGGACGCCCTGGCTCGGGTCGATCATCGGCCTGGCGTCGGGATCGTCCATCCGGCGGACCGAGTCGGTAAACGGGCCGGTGGCATTGATGACTACCCTGCCCCTGATCTCGAATCTCTCGCCGGACTCGATGTCCTCGGCGACTACTCCGCTGACGATGTCGTCCGACTTGAGGAGCGCCTTCGCCTCGACGTAGTTGGCGAGGACCGCCCCTTGCTCGGCGGCGGTCTGCACCATGTTCACGATCAGGCGGGCATCGTCGAACTGGCCGTCGTAGTAGATCACGCCGCCGCGGAGGCCGTTGGTCTCGATGGTGGGGATCAGTTCCTGGGTCCGCTCCTGTGAGAGGAGGCTCGAATGCCCGAATCCCTGTCGGCCGGCCATGATGTCGTAGACCTTGAGCCCGAAGCCGTAGAACCCGCCCTCCCACCAGTCGTAGCGCGGGACGATGAACGCAAGGTCGTGGACGAGGTGCGGGGCGTTCTGGCGAAGGAGTCCGCGCTCGCGGAGGGCCTCCAGGACGAGCGAGATGTTGCCCTGCTGGAGGTATCGGACGCCTCCGTGAGCAAGCTTCGTGCTGCGGCTCGACGTGCCCTTCCCGAAGTCGTACCTCTCGATAAGCACGGTCTTGTAGCCGCGCGAGGCGGCGTCTATGGCGATACCGACGCCGGTAGCGCCTCCGCCGATGATCACGATATCCCACGAATCGGACTGGGCCCGGATCTTCTCAAGCATTGCATCTCGATTGAGCATGGTTTCTTACCCCTTCGGTTCGGCAGGACGAAGCATTGGCGCTTGATTCGTGAGGCGGATGCGACCCGATGGGCCAATGCTTCGCCCCTGCAGTTCACTCCTTCAGCACCTTGTCACGGAAGACGTCCACCGTGTATCCCTCGCTGACGTTGGTGATCCCCGCGGCCTTGACCTCGTCGCACCACAGGTTCACCTCGGCCTCGTCCACCTGGGACTTGTCCTTCCACCAGTACTTGTACATGATGTCTACGTACTCAACCGAGAGCCGCGCATGCTTCACCCGTTCCAACGCCGCCGGATCATCCTTGACAGCCCGCTCGGCCTCGTCGAAGAGCCCGTTGGCCTCGGGCAGGAAGTCGCCCTCGAAGTACTTCGCCTCCGGACCTGTGTAGATGCCGGCATGGATGTCCTTGTCCCGCACACGGGAACGGACAGGACGAAGGCCAGTGTGATGAATGCGGTGCCTGGTCTGAACATTGGGTCGCTCCAAATCAGTGCTGCTTCGGTCCACGAGGGATTATAGTATATCACTTCTCTCGTTCGTTTGACAGACACGCTCTTTGGTGTTATACTGATCTGGATAGCGTTCAAAGTTTTTCAGGAGGTTGAACCCAATGCCGGTCGTCAAGACATCCGCAAAGGGCCAGGTCGTCATTCCCGCTGAGATTCGGAAGCGTGCAGGACTGCATTCCGGTGACAAAGTGTCGGTTCAGGATCAAAATGGTGTGATCATCATTACACCGGTCGCCAAAGATCCGATCAAGTCGCTCAGGGGCATACTGAAGGGCCATCCGTCGCTTATCGATGCCCTGCTGAAGTCGCGCGAGGAGGAGCGCCGCCGTGAAGCAGAAGAGACTGCTTGATACGTATGCGATCTTGGCGTGGCTCCAGGGAGAACCCGGCGCAGGCGAGGTAGAATCGATACTGGAGGAAGGCAGGAGCGGCCAATCGGAACTGCTGGTTACGCTGGTGAATCTCGGAGAGCTGTACTACACTCTCAGGCGCAAGCTCTCGTCTATCGAGACAAGGAATCTGCTGGACCAGATCATCGAGATGCCGATCTCAGTGGCGCCGGTAGACGATTCGCTCGTCTGGGAGGCCGCCGAGATCAAGGCGAAGAACCCTCTGTCCTACACCGATTGCTTCGCCGTCGCTGCTGCCAGACGTGCCGGGGCGAGCATCATCACTGGCGACCCGGAGTTCGGACGCGTGGACGGATTTGTTGACATTGAGTGGCTGCCACCAAAGGCTTAGCTCCCCATCACATCGAACATACCCTCAGCAATCACTTCGGAAAGGCCGACACAGCATGACACGCGTTCTCACTTTCGCCGTGATATTCCTCCTGGCCGTCGGGATGGCATGCGCGCAGGATGGACCGATCTCGTACCTCGACGGGAAGGCTCCGATCCCGGATGACATGGTTCGTCCGGCGCCCGCGGACGGCTCTATCGCCGCGACCGACCCGCCGGGGTTCGTGTGGCTCCCCGAGAGCGGGGCGGCCTCCTACACGCTCCAGTACTCGCAAAGCCCCGACTTTGCTGATGCCGTGACGCACGACGGCCTCAAGCTGAACATCCATCAGCCGAATGAGGCGCTCGGCAGCGGTAAGTGGTACTGGCGGTATCGGGCCGTGTTCGCCGATGGCAGGGCATCGGTGTGGAGCGTCGTGCGCTCGTTCCAAGTGACGAAGGACTCCCTCCCGCTCAGATTCCCGCCGTTCGCCGAGGTCAAGGCGAACGTGCTGAGCGGCAGGCCGAGGCTCTTCCTGCGAAAGGATGATCTGCAGTCGGTGCAGGCATCGCTCAACGGCTCGAGGAAGGCGCTCTGGGAGTCGTTGCGGAAGACGATCGATGGCAAGCGCAACCAGCCTCTGATGCCGGAGCCCGAGCGCTACCCGAACGACGTGCGCGACATCGACATGTGGCGGAAGTTTTACTCCGCCATCCGCGTGCAGACCTCCGCCATGGAGTATCTGGCGTTCGGCTACCTCATGACCGGCAACCGCGAGTACGCGGACGAGGCGAAGCGCATCATGCTCTACCTCACCACCTGGGACCCCGCAGGCACGACGAGCTACAAGTACAACGACGAGACCGCGATGCCGATCGCATTGAGCACCGCGCGGGCTTACGACTGGATCCACGACGCGCTGACGCCGGAGGAACGAGAGAAGGTCGTCGGCATGATGCGCGTCCGGGCGGCCGAGATGTATGGAGTCCTGCGCAGGATGCCGTATGAGTCGAAGCCCTACGGCAGCCATTCTCAGCGGGCGATGATGTTCCTCGGCGAGACGAGCATCGCGTTCATGGGCGACATCCCCGAGTGCGAGGAGTGGCTGGAGTACGTGCTGACCTGCTACTCGTGCCTCTATCCGCCGTGGGGCGGCGCGGACGGTAGCTACACCGAGGGGCCGTGGTACTGGGCCAGCTACATGGGCCACGCCCTGATATTCATCGATGCTCTGCAGAACGCGACGGGAGTCGATCTCTACGGCAAGCCGTTCTTCCGCAACACGGGCGAGTACCTGCTCTACTGCGTCTCTCCACATAACCAGATGATGCCCTTCGGCGACGGCATCTGGCTGAAGCCGGGCTCGGGCCACAAGTCGAACATGTACCGGTTCGCAACCTTCTACCGCAATCCGTACTACAAGTGGTACGCCGATGCGATGCCGATGGCGCTCCCGGTCAACATTCCGAACTTCCTCTGGTACGACGACACCCTCCAGGCCAAGGCGCCGACCGACCTCCCGCAGTCGAAGGTGTTCTACGATGCAGGGCTGGTCGCCATGCACAGCGATCTGTCGGACGGTGATCAGGACATCGAGTTCCTGATGAGGAGCAGTCCGGGCGGCTCATCGAGCCACGCGCTCGCGGACCAGAACTCCTTCTACCTGCAAGCGTTCGGCGAGGCGCTGGCGATCCCGTCGGGCTATCGACCATATTACGGCGCGCCTCACCACATGCAGTGGACGAAGCAGACGAAGGCGCACAACACGATCCTTGTGGACGGCGAGGGTCAGCCGATCCAGACTCGGTCGGCGCAGGGACGGATCGTGACGGCGCTCTTCGGGAAGGGGATCGACTACGCATGCGGAGACGCATCGAAGGCGTACAGCGGGAAGCTGACCAAGTACCTGCGGCACGTCCTCTTCCTGCGGCCGGACTACTTCGTCCTGCTGGATGAGGTCGCCGCTCCGGAGCCGTCGAGGTTCGACTGGCTGCTCCACGCATGGGAGAAGATGGAGGTCGACGAGCAGGCGAACAGGGCTGTGATCTCGAAGGGCGATGCGCGGCTGTCGGCTGAGTGGGTCCGGCCGGGGAAGCTCGATTTCAGTCAGACCGACCAGTTCTCCACCCCGAGCGATAAGCCGGAGCACGTCAACCAGTGGCATCTGACCGCATCGACGACCGTGCCGGCGAGAAGCCAGGAGTTCGTGACGGTACTCCGCCCCTACAAGGCAGCGGATGAGGGGAGGCAGCCGCGGGTCGAGCGCATCGATCTGCCGGGGGTCGTCGGCACGCGGGTGAGATATGACGGTGATATCGATACCGTGCTCCTCAACACGCTCGGCGGACCGATCGCCGGCCTGCCGATCAAGTCGGACGCCCATATCATCAGCGTCAGAGAGACGAACGGCCTGGTGACGAGCATGCTGATGCGGGAGGGGACGTACATCTCCTACCTGCGGGAGTCGATCCGGACCGATTCGACGGTGACCCTGGGCGTGGATGTGGAGAAACGCACTCGCACGGTGGTGGTGCAGGCGCAGAAACCGGTGCGGATGAGCATCGCCGTCCCGGAGGCCGGGGCGAGATTGCTGATCGATCAACCGATCGGCAAGATGGGCAAGTCGCCGATAACGGACGACATGGAAGACCCGAAGTGGTTCCGGGGCGTCGTGAAAGTGGACGGCAAGACGCTCTCCCGCACGGATTTCGCGTTCGACCTCAAGACGCTCACCATCACGCTCAAGCTCCCCGCCGGCGAGCACCGGATCGAGATCAAGTCGACGGGGCAGCCGATGTGAGGGAGTGGAGTATTGGAGTGATGGAGTATTGGGAACCCATCACTCCATTATTCCAATACTCCATCACTCCACCATCTCCTATGCGAACACCGACGGCTCTTTGACCTCGCCGCGGATGCTGATGACTATCGACTCGAGCGGGACGTTCACGCCGGACTCGGCGACGGCCTGCTGTGCCGCGAACAGGAGTCCGAGGCAGCACGGGACCTCCATGTGGACGACCGTGATGCTTCTGATGCCACCCTGCAGGATCATCGCCTTCAACTTCTCCTTGTAGTAACCGGTGTCATCGAACTTCGGGCAGCCGATCGCCAGCGCCTTCCCCTTCATGAAGTCGGGATGCATCGACGCGTACGCGAACGCCGAGCAGTCGGCGGCCAGGACCAGATCGGCGTTCCTGAAGTACGGCGCCGCCGGGCTGACCAGGTTGAGCTTTACCGGCCACTGTCGAAGCGCGCTCCGAAGCTTCGGGGCGTCGGCCTCGTCCTCGTCCTCTTCTACGTCGCTGAAGTCGAACATCCGGGCGGACGGGCATCCTCCGCCTCCACCGCTCGGGCATCCGCCGGCGGGCTTGGCATGGGCGGCCTGGCGGGCGTGGTGCTCGTCGAGGGAGCGACCCATCGAGGTCAGATGCGCCTCGACCGCCTCCATGTCGAACTCCTCGGCCTCGCGCTCCTCGAACGAGAGCGCGCCCATCGGGCACTCGCCGAGGCATGCGCCGAGTCCGTCGCAGTACTTGTCTGCGACAAGCTTCGCCTTGCCGTCGATGATCCGGATCGCGCCCTCAGCACAGGACGGAACGCACTGGCCGCAGCCGTTGCACAGGTCTTCGTCAATCTTGATAACTCTTCGCAGCACTTTTGCCATTCGGGTAACCTCGCTTTGTCAGGATTCACTCATAGTATAGGCAAACCTGACTCATCAATCCTTGACGCAGGTCAAGAACGCGAGTTTTTTGCGAGGTTTTTTTGCTGAGAGAGCGGGAGTGAGGGAGTATGGGGGCGTGGGAAGTATGGAAGTATGGGAGTGTCGGAGGGATCCGGTACTCCCACTCCCCATTCTCATTCTTCTTCCTCGGGAGGACCGAGCAGTTCCGTGCCCGCGATGGCTCGCGGACCGGTGTGCTCGGGAATCTCGCCGAGCGCCGGACCGGGAGGCCCGGGCTCGCCGTCGAGCCCGCCGGTGCTTGCTCCATAGCCCGCACCGGGGACCGGCTCGTTGCCGAGGCCGCCAAGCTCAGGGACGAGGTCCTCGCGGTCGGCATCCTCGGTGCCCGGACCCTCGATGACTCGCCATCCGCCGGGGTTCGGTTCTCGCTCGTCTGACATCGTCTACCTCGTAGGCGGCTACGTCTACCTCGTGGGCGGCTACATCATCGAGCCGCCGGATTCTTTGACGACCTCGCCGATGCTGTTGTACCGCTTGTCCGGAAGCTTCTCCGCCTGCTTGATGACGAAATCCGGGGCGTGCTGCTGCCTGAGCCTGGACACGATCTCGTCCTTCGATGCGGGCCACGTCATGTTCCCGGCGAACTCGCTGTACTGCTCCTGGGAGTAGTTCTCGACCTTCTTCAGGATGTCGCTCATGTCCGCCTCCGTGTGATGTGCTTACACGTTAGTCTCCCCGGTTCGTGCGTGAGGCAAACCGAAAGCGAACGAATAAGGAGGAATGAGTAGGGGCCGGCTCCGATTGCTCCTCACTCCTTACTCGTTAGAGGTTGACATCGAACTGCATCGTGAAGCAGTCGGCGAGAGAATCGTCGTTGAACCAGGTGTAGCCGACGATGATGCTGGTTGTGGGATTGATGACATACGTCGCACCGGCGCTGAAGGCCCCGAATGCGCTCTTGCCGCTCTGGTAATCCATGGCGAAGCCCCACCTGTCGTTGATCACCTTGTCGTAGCCGAGCAGGAACATCGCGTTGTCGGCGCCTAGCGCCTCCTCTCGGCCGATTCCGTACCCCGCGGTCAGGCGGCCGAAGCTGAGCGTCCTGCTGCCGAGCAGGTAGAGGATGTTGTAGGCGGTAGAGTCGTCCGTGCCGTAGCTGTAGACGCCGGCGACGAGACGGAGCGACGTCGGCGATTCGTCCTTCAGCAGCGCCTTGGCGTTCAGGTAGATCGGATCGTCGATCCCCTCGAAGTAGTCGACGCCCCACTCGTACCTGCCGTTGCCGAAGGTCAGTCCGAAGTCGGTCGTGGGATCGTCGGCGGAACCTGCCGCGCTGAATGCGTCGATCCCGAGATGGGTCGAGCCGGCCTGGATGTCGGTGGATGGAATCCAGATAAGCGTCGACGGTGTGGCGTGTGCGATCCCTGCCAGGACGAGGATCATCAGGACTGTGAGAAGTACTATCTTGTTCACTTGCGCTTCCTCCTTGATGTGGTCAGGTGCGGCTATGCTACCGCGGACACGTTTCACCAGCGTTTCGTCGAGGTTAACAGTAGGTTTCGGGCGTGGGAACGGAGTATTGGAGTACTGGAGCACTGGAGTACCGGAAGACAGGAGTGATGGAGCTATGAACCGCAAGCCGCTTCAGGATACCGCCTTTGACTTCCTGCCGCTCGGGAGTGTGAAGCCTCGGGGATGGCTGAGGGACCAGCTTGCGATCCAGGCGAACGGCCAGACCGGCCACCTGCCCGAGTTCTGGGATTCGCTTGGCCCGAACAGCGGATGGCTCGGCGGAACCGGCGAGAGCTGGGAGCGCGGCCCGTACTACCTCGACGGACTCGTCCCGCTCGCCTATCTGCTGGAGGACGACAGGCTGATCGGCATGGCGAGGAAGTGGATGGACTGGACGCTCGGCAGCCAGGACGACAGCGGGCATTTCGGACCGAAATCGCTCAACGACTGGTGGCCGTTCGGGATCATCCTCAAAGCGCTGACACAGTACCAGGAGGCGACCGGCGACCCGCGAGTCATCCCGCTGATGGAGCGGTTCTTCCGGTACATGAGGCGTGAACTCCCCAACAACCGCTTACGCGACTGGGGAAAGGTTCGCTGGGCGGACACGATACTCAGCATCATCTGGCTCTACAACCGCAACGGCGACGAGGAGTTGATCGACCTGGCGTCGGAGATCATGCGCCAGGGCTACGACTGGAGCTGGCACTTCCGCGACTTCGGCCATACCCGGAAGCAGGAGCTCAACTTCCCGATGCGCACACACGTCGTGAACAACGCGATGGCGGTGAAGACCCCCGGTGTGCAGTACGTGCTCACCGGCTGGCAGGAGCACAAGGACGCGGTGGGGAAGACCATCGAGATGCTCGACAAGTTCCACGGAACGGCGGTCGGCATCTTCACCGGCGACGAGCACTATGCAGGCAAGGACCCCACTCAGGGCACGGAGCTGTGCGCCGTCGTGGAGTACATGTTCTCGCTCGAAAACCTGACGCAGATCCTCGGCGATCCGGCGTTCGGCGACCGGCTCGAGATGATCGCCTACAACGCGCTCCCCGGCACGTTCAGCGCCGACATGTGGCAGCATCAGTATGACCAGCAGGCGAACCAGGTGCTCTGCACGATCGCAAAGCGCCACTGGACGAACAACGGTGACGACGCCAACATCTTCGGCCTGGAGCCGAACTACGGGTGCTGCACCGCGAACCTCCACCAGGGCTGGCCGAAGTTCGCCGCCAATCTGTGGATGGCGACTGCCGACGAGGGACTCGCGGCGGTGGCGTACGGCCCATGCGAGGTGAAGGCGAAGGTCCGCGGCGGGCAGGAGGTCACCATCGGCGTGGAGACCGACTACCCGTGGGACGATACGATCAGGGCGACCGTCCACCTCTCAGACGCGGCGGCGTTCCCGCTCAAGTTCCGAATTCCGGCATGGGCGGAGGGAGTGAGCGTCCACATTAACGGCGAGGCGGACCATGCCGAGCCGGGGACTTTCCTGACTATCGAGCGCGAATGGCACGACGGCGACGTGATCGAGCTGCGGCTCCCGATGGCGGTTCGAGTCGAGCGGCGGTTCAACGACTCTGTCGCCCTCAAGCGCGGACCGATCGTCTACTCGCTGAAGATCGGCGAGCGCTGGGAGAGGATTCGGGGCGAGGACCCGTGCCCGGACTACGCGGTGCATCCGACGACGCCGTGGAACTACGGCCTGCTCCTCGATCCCGAGAAGCCGGAGGTCGAGGTGGTAACGAAGTCTGTCGGCCGGACGGTCTACGACCCGAATTACGCGCCGGTCGAGTTGAAGGTCAAGGGGCGCAGGATCCCGGAGTGGACGCTGGTGGACAACCAGGCCGGTCCCCTGCCCCGGAGCCCGGTGAAGTCTTCCGAGCCGGTCGAGGAGCTGACGCTGATACCCTACGGATGCGCGAAGCTTCGGATCACGGAGTTCCCGCTGCTGGAAGCCTGAGGTTGAAGCCTCAGGCTGGCGGCATGGAAGCGGGTGAAGCAGGCTCGGGCGCTGACACACCCTGTAGGAGCGGCTTCCGGCCGCGATCATGCCATGTAGGAGCAGCTTCCAGCTGCGATCAAGCCTTGTAGGAGCAGCTTCTAGCTGCGATCAAGTCATGTAGGAGCAGCTTCTAGCTGCGATCGCGGCTGGGAAGCCGCTCCTACAACTACGGGTCATCGCGGCTGGGAAGCCGCTCCTACAATACGTCGGTTCATCGCGGCTGGGAAGCCGCTCCTACAATACGTCGGTTCATCGCGGCTGGAAGCTGCTCCTACACTCTAGAGGTGGAACCAGTTGTACGGACTGGCGAAGACCTTCAGGCTGAGCGCCGTCTCGCAGCCGGTTATCAGGACGACGATCGCCAGCAGCACCCACAACCGGCTGACGTTGAGCCTCAACCGCGCCATCAGGTAGTCGAGACCGGTCACATACAGGATCATGAACGGAACAACCGCGCCGACTATCAGCCGCCCGGAGACGAAGAACGGGAACTCGGCCGAGGGATAGTAGCAGCCGCCGAAATCGAACATGATCGACAGCACGAGCATCATCATCACGGAGGCGGCAAGGACCGCCACACCCATCCATCCGGCGTAACGCTCGTCGGCCGGCCTCCGCTCGCGCCTGCCGAGCAGGGCGGCGACCGCCGCTCCGACAAACGCCAGCGTCGTCAGCACGTAGAAGAGATCACAGGCGGGCATGGCGATAGGGATGAGACGCCAGACGTATTCGCCGCGCCAGAACCACGCTATCAACTCGCTCAGAAAGACCCAGGCTCCGGCCGGGCTGAAGACGGGATGGTGAAAGACCTCCGCGAGCGGCTTGTACGTCCATCCCAGCAGGGTGATCTTGTCGGCGGCCCCTGTCAGATCGCCGAGTGTCGAGTAGTTCCTGGCCATCCAGAGCGCGACCGGTGCGACGGCGGCCAGAACCATCAGCCCTGTTCCCGGAAGCGCCTTCCTGAGGCGACCTTCGGCGCGCGCCTTCCTCAGCACGGTGATGAGTACCAGGCCCAGGGGCAGGAAGATGGTGACGTTGCTGACCTTGACCAGAAACGCGGCGGCGACGGAGAGTCCCGTGACGAGGTGGAAGAGACGGCTCTTGCTCCCCTCCGTGCATACCCTGAGCAGGGAGTAGAAGGCCGCCGTAAACAGCAGCGGGCTCATGACATCGTTGTTGATGCCGTAGAACACATCCTGGGGGAAGAAGGCCACGAGGAGCGGCACGCCGATCCGCAGGGCGAGATTCCCGGGGTAGAGCCTGCGGATGCACGCGTAGGCCGTCCACACCAGCAGCCCGTAGATCAGGACGTTCAGCCATCTCGTCCAGTAGGCCAGACGGATGTCGCTGAATCCGAGCAGCTTGCCCAGCCTGTACCACGCTCCCGCCACGGCATAGTACACCGGCGGCTGGGTGCTCTCCGGGTTGTCCCAGGATGAGAATGCGGCGGCCGTCGCACTCGCCATCTGAGCTGCGGCAGCGGGCGGTATCTCCTTGGCCGGAGGAGCCGCGGCTCCCTGATCGAACGCCTCCTGTGGCGACAGGTAGTCGGGCGAAGGATACCACGACAGCACTTCCACCGCCTCGGGGTTGTACTTCTCCATCTGGGCGGGCATATGGCCCTGAGCATATACGCAGACGAGATCGAAGTGCGCCGGCTCATCGACGTTGTTGAACATCGGGAATGCCGTGCTGAAGATGAATATCCGGGCGGCGCCGAGGATGCAGAGCAGCAGGACGATCGACAGCTCATGCCGCTGGACGAACCGATCCAGACCCCGCGGATGGCGGGCGTCCTCGCGGCCCTGGGACCGGCGCTCGGGCGGATGGAGTTGAGGAACGGCTTCAGGCATGATCGAAGTCTCGGAGATCGGACGACACGGCGGGCCGTATGCTGCTTCGGGGCTCTGCCTTGTCCACTGCATGATACCAGGCTGCCCCGCAGGTGTCAATGCCGCGCGTTGCCGGAGCCTATCGCGGCTGGAAGCCGCTCCTACAACGTGGTTGCGGGCGACCGCAGAGGCATCGCCCCCGCGGGTTCCGGGCGGGCGTGGAGGCACGGCTCTTGCGGCAGGTTCGGGCGGTGACAGGGGGCCGCCCGGCCGCGCGCTTACCTCACTATCAGCATCGTCTCCATGCCGCGGTCTTCGTGATTGCCGATCGGGCAGTACGTGTGATACTCACCGGCCGGAAGCTCGACGGTCATCGTAGCCGACTCGCCCGGCCTGAGATTGCGGCTGACCTCTTCGATATCTCCGTTCTCGATCTCGAATGCATGCAGCCGCTCGCCGACATTCCGAATGTTGAACCGGATCGTGCCTGCATCGACCGGGTTCGGATCGATCCTCACGAACCACTCGCCGAGCTCCACGGAGACCTGCCTGGCCTCGCCGGATGTGTTTCCCGGGGCCGGGCTCGCGGTCCGGGCGGTTCGCGTGCATCCCGCCAGCATCGGCAGGAGTATGGCCAATACGAGGATCGGAATCAATCTCGCGAGTCTCATCGGGATCACCTCCCGAAGGAGTGTACCCGAAATACGGACAACTCTGTGAGCCGTACCGTTATACTTCCTGTCTCCCCGAACGGAGTTGCCTCGTCTCGCCACCGTAGATCAGGGTACCGGTCACACCCTCGGGAAGCTCGACCATGCCGATGAGCTTCTTGTCCTTGATCGCGAAATCGACGGTGATGAACCCCTGGGGATGCGGAAGCCTGCCCTTCGCCCAGGTGAGCGGCCAGATCTGCGGCTCGATGCGGACCCGCGACATCCCCGGCGCGGCGGGACGAATCCCGAGCACGGACGCGAAGTAGTGGTAGATCGGGTGCGCGCCCCAGGCATGGCAGTCGGAGCGGCTCGGCTCCGGCTCCTCGAAGGTGGTCTTGAACCCCTGTGGTTTCAGGTTGAACCACATGCTCATCCGCTCGAAGAAGCGGTCCATCCGACCGATCAGGCGGTAGGTATCGAAGAGATAGCTCGTGAAGTAGATCGTCGTGCGGCTGAGATCCTCCGCGTGGAGCAGGCCGTTGATCACCCGCTCGCGCTTCGACTCGGGCACGTTATTCCCAAGCAGCGCCAGACACTGGGAGTGCTCGCTGAACCGGTCCCCGCCGAGGTTATCGGCGTAGATGCCTCGCTCCTCGTTCCAGAACGCCTTGTCCGCGACTCGGGCGATCCGCTTCGCCAGCGCGCGGTTCCGAGCCGCCAGGGCCGGCTCGCCGAGCATCTCCTCCAACTCGGCCGCGAGCCCCAGGATGAGGGCGAACTGCCAGTTGATGACGCCGCTCACGCCGAGTTCCGCGTCGGGAGGCATCCCGGCGCCCCAGCCCGGCGCCCAGTCCATGTAGTTCCAGCCGTTCGGGGCCTCGACGAGGCCGTCCTTGTTGATCCATCGCCGGAAGGCGTCGAGCACCGCGCGCACGCCGGGCATCCGGTCGCTCACGAACTCGAGGTCGCCGCGCCACATCGCGTAGTCGTACACCATGCCGACCCACCACAGCGAGAACGGCGGGATGATCTGGGTGACGCGGCTGGGGTAGCGCGACTGAGTGATGCCGGAGGTCAGGCGCGACTCGTCGAACATCAGGACCGCCTTCCGGGGGAGCCGGTCGTCGCGGGTGATCGCGTAGGTCGTCAGCACTTCGAGCCGCGTGTCGCCGACGTACATGAGCTGCTCGTAGTATGGGCAGTCCATGTAGGTCTCGTGGGAGCACATCTGAAGGCCGCGGTAACCGATCGGAATCACCTCGGCGAGGCGAGGATCGGCGGACTCGAAACTCATGTCGAAGCTGAACGGATAGTGCGTCTCCCGGATGGCAAAGCTCTCGATCGTCAGCGATTCGTCCTTCGTGGAGACGAGCACCTCCAGATAGCGCCCGGCCTCCCACCACAGGGTCGTGAACTCGCGGTTCTTCCCACCGTCGGGCTCAAAGGTGTCGCCGATGCCGACGAAGTACTTGCCGTCGATCTGGTCGCGGTTGCCCTTGTGACTCTGCTTCGGCTCCAGGAAGAGCGACTCGGCCCAGAGGATGCGGACCTTCGACCCGCTGCCGCCGGACGTGACGACCTCCGGGAAGGCGCAGTAGTAGTTGCCGAGATCGACGATCACCCGGCGCATGGTGTTCGCCGGGACAGTGAGCGATGCTCTGCCCGCCAGCAGACCGTTCCAGCCGTCGGTCTCGGCGGCCAGATGCTCCTCAGGCTTGACTTGGATCGGGCGGGTGTCCTCCGTGGTCACGGCCTGAACGTGCCGCGCGGCGCCGACCTGCAGCCGGTCCTCGACCATGGCGGGAAGCATCGCCGGCTTGAGCTGCCAGATCAACGGGATCTCGTTCACCACCGATGCGCTCGCGGCCTTGCCGACGTTCTGTGCGCCGACCCATCCATCTCCGCCGCCGGTCTCGAAGCCCCAATCGAAGTCGTCGCCGTTGATGCGGACCTTTGCTCCGGTGCCCCACGCGAATTCCGGCGATACCCAGGAGTATCCGCCGAGCGTCTTCGCCTCCCAGGGCGCCCTGCCGGTGTTCAGCAGGTCCTCCGGGACGCCTTCCGCCGCCAGGAGGAATCCCGGGCGGACGGTATGCTGGGCGTAGGCGGACGGGGCAGTTGGTCCGAGCCACCACGCGCGCGCCACGAGCAGATGCTCGCCCGCACCGAGTTCGAGGCTATGGGTCTCGTAGAACCAGTTGTTTCGGTCGCCCCGCTGAGGCCCGCGGCCGATGCGCTCGCCGTCGAGGAACAGCTCGTACCGCTCGTCGGCGCTCACGTGGATACGGATCGTCTGCGCGGCATCGAGCTTGAACCGCCGTCGGTAGGCGACGACCGCCGGCGCGGTACCCTGGACCTCCGGATGGCAGATCCATGCCGCGGGCCAGTCTCCCCGACGGGTGCGTCCCCTGGTGAGATCGATGAAGGGTTCTTCGGTGATAACGATTTGCATGTTTCGCTCCGTGATACGCTCGGTGGCGTCGGTTCACCTCACCATTACACCGGCGCGCTGCGCGTTCCCTGCCTCGGCGGCCGATGCGCGGATCACTGCAGGCCGATACTGAAGCTGCCTTCCACGTGGTCGCCCGGCTTCAGCTCGAGATAGAGATCGGGCACCGCGTGGGTGCTGAGGTCCCTCGGCGGACTGCACTGCTTGTTGACGACGAGCTGATATGCGCCGTCGGCTCCGAACCCGCCCTTGCAGTGATGCCTCCGCTCGGGCTCGAAAGTGGCAAGCAGCCCATTGCCGTCCTTGTTGGTGAGGCTCGCCCAGTTGCAGTCGTACTTGGTCGAGTTGAAGTCGAACGCATCGAGCCGGTCGTAGTTGGTGATCCGAACGTCTGCGCTGTCCGGCAGAGCGGTCCCACGCGGACGGCCGATGTGGTCGTCGGGATAGACCGACCAGAGCGCCTTGCGGTCCCACGAGAAGCGGTTGCACTCTCCGGGCATTTCGAACGCCCAGCCGAGTTCCTGGATATCGGCCTTCTCGCCGGTCCAGTCGATCCGGTACGTGAACCTGCCGTCCGCGTACTCCGCGCGCACCTTCCCCACGACAGTCGACGGAGCTTTGTCGAGCACGATCTCAGCGTCGAGCGCCTTCCCGTCGGGGCGCTTGCTTACGTTGATCAGACTGCCTCGGTAGCGGTCGATCACGCGCCACCACGTCTTATCGTCTCTAGTCCAGTTGACGACCAGGTTGAGCTTCAGGCCGTCGAACGGGTTGGGCAGCGGCTTTGATATCGCCGGAGCCTGCGCGGGAGTGAGGTCCACCTGATGGCTGATCACGTTCCATCCGTCAGGGTGGTAGAAGTCGATCCGGAAGGCGTCCGGCTGCCCGGCCTGCCATCCCTCGGGCAGCTCGATCTCGACTTTCCCGCTGGCTCTCGGCGCGAGCTTCGGCTGAGCGTCGCCTGACAGGATCGACTCTCCCTTGCGCATCAACTTCCACTGCGCGCTGAGCTCCGAGAGGTCGGTGAACGAGTATCTGTTGGCTATGCTCAACACCGCGCGTCGGCCTGAGATGTCGATGCCGTCTATCCTGATCGGCGCGTAGACCATCTTGACGCCGTAGAGGTCCGGCCTGGGGTGACGCCATCCGTCAACCAGCCCCTTGGTCTTGAAGTAGTTGACTCCGGTGACCTCATCGAACAGATAGAGCTTTGTGGGTGACTTGTCGCACACCGCGCGGTCCTGCCACTCCCACAGGCACGCGCCGGGGATGGTGTCGTGCGCCCAGATCGGCTCCCACGTGCGCAGGAGCACGTGCGCCCACTGATCGAGGCAGCCGGCATCCGCGCCGAGCCGGATGTCCCACACGTTCGGACACTCGGTGTACATCATCGGCCACTTCGCACGGCGCTCCTTGTCCTGGGCCGACTTCAGGATGCCGGGCGGGCTGGTGTAGTGGCGATCGTCGATCTCGACTCCGAACTCATCAGCGTTCTTACAGGAGACGAGCCGCGGCCTCGTCGGGTCGAACTCCTTGACGAGGTCGGCGACGGCTCTCAGGTTTCGGCCCGACGCGTTCTCGTTACCGATGCCCCACATGATGACGCAGGGGTGGTTCTTGTCCCGCATGATGGTCTCCCTGGCGCGCTGGAGGAAGGCTGACGTGAGCTCGGGGTCATCGGTCGGGCACCAGCAGTAGGGCAGCTCGTCGATCACGTAGAAGCCCATCTCGTCGCATAGATCGTAGAACCTCGACCCGTAGGGGTAATGCGAGGTGCGCACGGTATTGATGTTCGACGCCTTCATGAGGGCCAGATCGGTGCGCCAGACCTCCTCGTCGACGGCGGTGCCCTTCGAGAGGTAGACATCGTGCCGGCAGACGCCGGTGAGCTTGACAGGAGTCTTGTTGACCAGCAGGACGCCGTCCTTGATCGTGACCTCTCGGATGCCGACCTGGCGTACGACAGTCTGGACCGAACCGGTCTTCTCGTCGGTCATCTGCAGCGTGAGCGGATAGAGGTTCGGGTGCTCCGCCGACCAAAGCCTCGGGTTCGGCACGATCTGATTGAACCGCACGTCCTCTCCATTGCGGGAGACTCCCTGGAGGGCTTCGAACTCGCCGAGCCGCATGGTGACTATCCCGGGGCAGCACACGGTGACCCGGACGTTCACCTCGGCCGCGCCGTCGTCGCGCAGTGTCGTGCGGACAGTAAGATCATCGATGCGATGCTCCGGGAGCGAGAACAGGGTCACCGAGCGATGGATCCCACCGAGAAAGTAGTAATCGCCGGAATCGAGCTGCGACGACTTCGTGTTCTTGGTGACCCGAAGCGCCAGGAGGTTCTTTTCGCCGAACTTCACCTGCGGGGTAAGCTCCGCCTGCCAGGCCGTCCAGCCGCTCTCGTGGTAGTTGCGGCGTCCCCAGCTTCTCTCGATCACGCTCACCGGCTCCCCGTTCAGCCAGACCTCGGCGCCGTTCTGGACGCCGTCGAAGTTGACGAACACCGACCGTCCCTTCCATTCCGCCGGGACTTCGAACCACTTGCGGTAGAACCCCGATGCGTTGTCCGGCTCGTTGTAGGTCGCGGGCGAGAAGCCGGCCATCTCCCAGTTGCCGGGAACGGCCAGATCGTGCCAGGAGGCGTCCTCCTTGTAGTCGAGGGTGTAGAACGGCTCAAAGGTCTCCGGCGTCCGGACCGGAGGACGGTAGCCCCAATTCTTTGCGCGTTCGTCGGCATCGGGCAGGGCCTGCTCGAGCTTGAAGCGCCATGTACCGTCAAGCGAGCGGACGTATTCTTTGTCGTCAGGGATGATGGCGGCCGACGCGGGAATCGCGATGCAGGCCAGCACGGACAGAACAACCAAGACACAAGTGAGACTTATCTGCATGTGGATGCTGCCTCCTCGATACTCGATTATATGAAGAAGTTTCCCTGCCGGGAGCGAACGTTCCTTCGATACCGCCGTCAGCGGCCTGATGCAGGAACAGCGCACTCCCGGCGTTGAACAGGTAGGGTGAATAGCACCAAACGGAGGAATGCTGTGTACCATCTGCCGATCATATTGCTTATCACCCTGGCCCTGCTAATGGGCACGATGCTCTACTCTTCCGCCGCGGACAACGCGCCCGACGGCTCGCAGTACAAAGACACGCCGAGGGGGTTCATCGCCAAGACGATGACCATCGGCGGCAGAGAGATCAAGTACGTAGTCTACGCGCCTGCATGTTACCAGCCCGACAAGCCGATCCCGACGATCATCTTCCTGAACGGCATGGGCGAGTGCGGCCGTGACGGCTGGCGCCAGGTCTCCCACTTCGGGAACGCGATCATGCTCAATGCCGAGAAGTGGCCGTTCATCGTGATCTTCCCTCAGAAGCAGAGCAAGGAGTCGTTCTGGGAGGACGAGGAGATCGTGATGATGACCGCGCTGGAGCGGACGAAGGCTGAGTACAATCTCGACCTCAAGCGGCTCTATCTGACCGGGCTCTCCCAGGGCGGACACGGCACGTGGGCGATCGGCGCGCGCCATCCCGAGATGTTCGCGGCGATCGCGCCGGTCTGCGGCTGGGGCGACGAGAAGATGGCGAAGAAGCTGGTCGGGACGCCGATCTGGGCGTTCCATGGCGATGCAGACACGACAATCTCGGTCGACAGGTCGAAGGAGATGGTCGAGTGGGTCAAGGCGGCGGGCGGCGACGCGAAGCTCACGATCTACCCGGGAGTCGGGCACAACTCGTGGGACAACGCGTACCGGAATGAGAGTCTCGGTGAGTGGTTCCTTCGGCATAAGAAGGAGTGACCAGTGACCGGTAACCAGTGACCGGCTGTAGGAGCGGCTTCCCAGCCGCGAATGCCCACGTAACGTCACGAGTTCGGGGCTCGGAATCCCCTACAACGGTCTTGAAATACGCTCCGGTGATCGGTGACCGGTTGGGTCGGGAGTCTGACTCCCGACCCAACGTGGTATGATCACTACACATTCGAACACGAAACCGTGAGGTCCAGAGCAATGACGTTCAAGGCGATAATCCACGATGCTGAAGAAGGCGGCTACTGGGCGGAGGTTCCGGCACTGCCCGGATGCATGTCCCAGGGAGAAACACTTTAGGAGCTTCACGACAACCTTAGAGAGGCTATCAGGGGCTGCCTGGCTGTACTGAATGAGCGCAAAGGTTCGCCTGAGAGAGTGCGCGAGATCGTGGAGATCTCTGTGTGAGAGCCTACTCCGGCAAGGAGTTGATCAAGCTGCTCAGAACCCATGGCCGGGAGGTAGCTCGCATCGAGGGCAGCCATCACATACTCACCAAGCCTGGCCGTGATGAGACGCTTTCAGTGCCGGTGCATGGCAACGAGAGTCTCAAGAGTGGCTTGGTACATTCCATATTGCGAGCAGCCGGCATCAAGACAGGCTGATGACGGTCCGATAGCATTTGCTTCTGCCCGAGCACGAGTTGGTGTCCATCCTCACTGACATTGGCTTGATATGTGCGCGCATTCCGGGTACAATGCAGGTGCAACTACTTCATCGAAGAGGAGGACAACATGGTCGCTGTGTCAGTCATATCCGGAATATGGGGATCAGTGTCGCTCCTCGGAGAGCCCACACGGTAGGTTCTTCGATCACCCGGCGACAGGAGTCGTCTGGGGATTGGAAGCCGTGATGCATTGACGACTCCGGTCGTCGATGCCGCATACAGCTTCACATCAACCACTCATCGGTTCCTCCAGGGATCAGGCATTGCTCCCCCGTCACATATGCACTCGTATTGTGTCTGAATGGAGGAACCCGAATTGACACTGGAAGATCTCGGATTCGACCGCGCGTTCGCCGAGCATTTCGGCGCGTACGCATCCGAGGGTTACCGCCCAGGCCGGATCAGCCTGGAACACCGAAACCTGTACGTAGTCTTCACCGAGCGGGGTGAGATGACCGCCTTCCCGACCGGCAGGATGTATCACGAGGCCGCCGATGCGGGCGATCTGCCCGTGGTCGGCGACTGGGTGGCCGCGCGCATCTTCGACGAACAGCCGCCCAAGGCCGTGATCCACGCGATCCTGCCGAGGAGGAGCAAGTTCTCCCGCAAGCAGGCGGGGACTCGCGTCGCCGAGCAGCCGATCGCGGCGAACATCGACACGGTGTTCGTGGTGGTCGGGCTCGACGGCGACTACAGCGTGCGGAGGGTCGAGCGCTACCTCACTCTTGCATGGGAGAGCGGCGCGGAGCCGGTCGTGCTGCTCACGAAGTCCGACCTCTGCCCGGAGGTCGATGAGCGCCTGGCGGAGGTTCAGGCGTCCGCCCCGGGAGTGCCTGTCCACGCGCTGAGCGTGGTCGAGCATGTCGGTCTGGAGCAGTTGTCGGCCTACCTCGTGAAGGGAAAGACCGTGGCGCTGCTCGGCTCGTCGGGCGTGGGGAAATCGACGATACTCAATCATCTGCTAGGGAAAGAAGTCCAGCGCACCCAGGAGGTCCGCGAGGACGACAGTCGGGGCCGGCACACGACGACCCATCGTCAGATGTTCGTGCTCCCGTCCGGCGGACTGGTGATCGACACGCCGGGGATGCGCGAACTGCAACTCTGGAACGCGGAGAGCGGGCTCGCGGGGGCGTTCAGCGATATCGAGGCGCTGACGGAGGGATGCCGGTTCGCCGACTGCCGCCACGAGAACGAGCCGGGATGCCGGGTGCGCGAGGCGCTCTCGACCGGTGAGCTGGATTCGGCGCGCTTCGAGAGCTACCTGAAGCTGCAGAAGGAGCTTCACTACCTGGAGCGGAAGCAGGACGTCGAGGCGGCGCAGATCGAGAAGGAGAAGTGGAAGAAGATCCACAAGCAGATCAGGCATATCATGAAGAAGTGAGATGGATGCTTGATGCTCGATACTGGATACTGGTCACTGATCACCGGAAGGGCAGGGATACGGAGATCCCTGCCCTTCTCTGCCTCCCGCAGTCAAGGGTGAGTCGGCTACGCGCCGCCTCCGCTGCCTCCCATCGAGCCGGGCATTCCGCCCATGAAGCCGCCGCCGAGCCCACTGCCCTTGGACTTGGTCTTCAGTCGTTCCTTGCCGACGGTCATCTCGGCCCTTATCTCGAACTCCAGCTTGCCGCCGCTGATATCGATGGAGCCCTCGGAGATCATCGCACCAGACCCCGACTTCACCGTCACAGCCACAGGAGTATCGGCTATCTTGATCTCCGGCTTTTCCGGCGCCAACAGGGCGACTGTGCCGACAAGGGTGACCTGGTCTCCTGCGCCAACCTCCGGAAGCAACTGGATGTCGAGCAGCAGACCCAAGAGGAACTGGTCGTTCCTGGGCGATGCGACTGTGCTCAACTTGATCGGCTGCCCCTCTGCGACCGTGCCTGATGTCGATGACCCGAGCGACTCGGTCTTGCCCGCCTCGTCCGTCACCTGATACGTGGCGCGGATCATCACGGTGACCGGCCTCGGGAGCGCCTCCTCGGTGTCCAGCTCCTTCACGATAGTGGCAGTCTGCGCGAGCACATCCTCGGCAGCATTCACCACCAGCTTGCCGCCGCTGACGACCGATACCTGACGCGCGCCGAGGGCGTAGATCAGCGGCGCCAGTTCCGCCGGGTTGATGTACCGGATGGTGAACACCCGCGTTGTGGACGCCTGGTCCCGCGTGCCATCGACGGGCGACAGAGGACCGGTAGTGGTGGAACGCTGAGCCGCCAATTCGCGCTCTTCCGCAAGCCGTTTCTCCAGCGCCGCTATCGCAGCCCTGAGGTTCTGAACATCAGCGTGTTCCTCTTTCTTACTCCGAAGCTCCATCGCGACCTGCGCATAGAGATCGACGAGCTTGCGCTCGAGTTCGACGGCCATGTCGTCATCCCTTGCCTGACCGGGGGTGACGTGCACCACGCCCATCAGGGAGGCCCAATTTGCTCCTGCGCCCTCGATTATCTCTTGGAAGGCGGCCTTCCGGCTGACGTTCTTGAGGACCGCCGTGACCGTCAACGATGCGATCTCAGGGTCTACCCGGCAGGAGATATCGGTGTCCCTGAACAGCATCTCCAGCGCATCGGAGAGCGGTTGATCCTTGATCTCCAGATTGACCATCTCCTCCCACGGCGACACGGGCGTCACCTCGACGTCTCCACACCATCCGTGCACGGAAAGCACGACGAGCGCACAGAGCATCAACACAGTAGCAACTTGCTTCATCATCTAGGCCCCCTCCCCCGGTCGTTGACCAGATGCTTTGGATTCAAGATTGATGTATATCCCATCGGCGGATCGCTGGACCCGGCAGGTAGTGATCTCGCCGGTTGTGGTATCGATATTGGTGTAGCCGCGCCACTCCGCGCCATGGATCTCTCCGTCGGCGCTCGGCCAGGTGACGGCCACCGCCGCCACGGGTTGGTCGTCGTAGGAAACGACCTCCGCCGACTCGACCGGCGCCTGTTCAGTTACAGCTTCGTGCTTCGGCGGCTCCTTCACGACCTGCACCGGAGCCTGCTTCGGCGCGGTATGAAGACGCCTCGGGCGGTTCACCTCCGGACGGTCTCGTGCGACCGTCCGCTTCTCGGTCGCCGGCGCAGGCTGCGGCTCCCGGACGTCGGGAGGCAGGTCCTCCCCGGCTCGGGCGCGCTCCCAGATCTCATCGGCTATCAGGTCGCACTTGTACTCCATGCGTTTTCCTCCTCGATGTACGGGCGCATCTTCTCCCGAAGGAGCTTTCTGGCGTTGTGCAGGCGGGTCCTCGCACTCTCGACCGAGCAGTCGAGTATGTCGGCGATCTCGTCATACGAACGCTCCTCCATCTCGCGGAGGACGATCAGCGCGCGGTGGTGAGCGGGCATGGCGTCGAGCACCCTGCGCACGGTAGCGATGGTCTCGGTCCGCTCAAGGCACGCCGCCGGGCCAAGCTCCGGCGAATGCGCGAAAGGCAGAGGTTGACCGTGATCCGATGCAGCCAGGTGGAGAACTGCGACTCCCGGCGGAACTTGCGCAGGTTCCGCCAGGCGTTGACGAACGTCTCCTGCTGGACATCGGCGACGTCCTCGGCGTTTCCGAGCATGCGATATGCAAGGGCGTGCACGCGGTCCTGGTGCAGAGGCACGAGCGCCTCGAAGGCTCTCACGTCCCCCGCCTTCGCCAGCTCAACCAGGTTTTCGCATGACTCGGACAACCGCAGCCCCCTGCTTTTCCGCATCCATTTGGTTAGACGCGCGGACAATGCAAGTATAAGCACTTTTTCGCGGTTGCACAGTATCGGAGCAGTAGAGACGGGATATGGAGGGATATCAGGCGAGGAAAGGGTGACGAACGATGTCGCCGGACGGCCCTGCTCGTCACCCATCAGATCCACTTATCTCGGGATCACAACCCCGACCGGGCGCGCTGCTACCGGGTGGCAGCGGCAACCTCGGACACTCGCGCGAGCACCCAGATCGCGTAGATGCCCGCGAGCCCGACGAGGACATAGACAGCCTTCGACAGCGCGCTCCGCCTTCCGAAGACGGCCTCGACCAGGTTGTAGTTGAACAGCCCCACCAGCAGCCAGTTCAAGGCGCCGATGATCACAAGAATCAAGGCGATAACCGCCAATGTCCACATGTTCATCACCCTCCCCACGTATCTTCTACTGGATTATTGCCGTGATCGGACCCGGTGAAACGAAGCATGAGGGGCTTGCGGTTGCTTGCAGGGATAGCATCTGCCGGTACCGAATATCTCCCGCGTGACTTCGCCTTTTCCCGGGAGACCCGTCTTGCGTATCGAGTTCGAGTTGTACTCCGCCGAGGTTTCCGACGACCGGCTGGCCGTATCGCTCAACGACCGGCGCTACGTAGTGCTCGCCATCGGCTCCTCACTCGACAGCGTCGAGGCGTCGGATGCGGACGTCTCCGTCTCACCACCTCAGGTCGCGCGCGGAACGGATGGGGCCGACATCACCTGGCATGCGAAGAGCGACCTCTGGCCGGAGAAGGTCTACACCCTGCGGCTCGATCCGCGCTCGATTAGGTACCAGGTCCGGGTGAAGGGACGGAACACTCTGCGGAGCCTCAGGTACTTCAACGGCGGCACGGACGATCAGGCGGGGTGGTCGTTCTTCGACTTCTCGCGCTATTTCACTCCGGAGTGCACGCTGCTCGATCAGCGCTACTACAAGTCGATGCAGTACGGCTGCATCGACTCCAGCAGCGGACACATGTCCGACGAGCCCGTGGACAGGCATGCCGCGATGCACTGGATCTTCACCCCTCCCCCACTCTGCTACAGCCTCGGTTTCGCCAACGGTCCCTGGCTCGGAGCGGGAGTCGCGCCGGAACAAGGCCGGTACGGGTTCTCGCGGTTCGAGTACCTGCCCGCCCCGAGCTCGTTCTGCTTCAGGCTTACTTACGACGGCATGACGAAGGTTGACGGCGAGTGGGCGTCGCCCGAGTTCGTCTTCCATCCGGCCAACGACGAGTATGAGGCGATCCGGCGGTACTGCGACTCGATGAGGGACCGGCGCCTGGTGAATGCAAACCGCCAACCGCAGGCGCGCTGGTGGTCAAAGCCGATCTTCTGCGGATGGGGCGAGCAGGGCGTTCAGCGAGTGAAGCTCGGACTCAGCACCTCGCAGGAGTTGGCAACTCAGGAGATGTACGACAGGTTCCTCGCGATCATCAGGGAGAAGCGGCTCAAACCCGGCACTATGGTTATCGATGACAAGTGGCAAAATAAGTATGGGACATGCGAGGTGGACACGGAGAAGTGGCCGGACCTGCGCGGCTGGATCGACGCCCGCCACGAGGAGGGCCTCCACGTGCTGCTCTGGTTCGGCGCTTGGAATCCGGAGGGGCTCTCGCCGGAGGAGACGGTGAAGGACCGGGACGGCAACATCGTCTGCGCCGATCCGTCGAGCCCGGCATACCAGGCGCGCATCAGGTCGATGGTCCACAGAATGCTTTCGCCGGAACCCGGGTGCTACAACGCCGACGGCATCAAGTTCGACTGGAGCTGCATCCCCGTGGGCGAGGGATTCCGTACTCACAGCGGCATCTGGGGGATCGAGATGCAGAAGTCGCTGGCGGCGCAGGTCTACGATGCCCTCAAGACGGCCAAGTCGGACGCGCTGATGGTTACCCATACCGCGAACCCCTACTTCGCGGAGTGCACCGACATGCTCCGCCTGAACGATATCTATGCCGGCAACCGCGAGGTGGTGGACATGATGATCCACCGCGCCCGGATCGCCAACATCGCCTGCCCGCACGCGCTCATCGACTGCGACAATTCGAGCGCCCCGAGCCACACGGAGTGGCTGCGGTACACGAAGATGCAGCCGCTCATCGGCGTCCCGAGCCTGTACTACCTGACGGCGGTGGACGGCACGATGGAGCCGATCACGGACGCCGATTGGGATGCGCTGGCGCCGATCTGGCGGGAGTGAGTGGGGAGTGCGGAGTGATGGGTTCCCAATACTCCGATACTCCAGTACTCCTCCACTCCATCGTGAAAAACACGGAGCCTGGTGGTGTTTTTCTGCGTATAAGTCTCTATAGATTACAGATCAAGTTGCATGGGCCTGCAGTCCGGGGTATGATAGCTCCCGGATGCTGCGGCCCGGTACTCGACTTGTCCCAGAACTGCACCGCGGGCCGTGTCAACTTCCGCCGGTGCACGCGATGGGGCCGCAGTACAGGACATAGCACAGACACAGGAGGGCTCAGTCTTGCTTGGTTTTCGTCCTCGATCATTAGGAATCGCACGCATCGGCGCGGTGTTGTTCGCGCTTGCATTGGCCGTGCCCGCCGCGGCCGCCCAGGAGACCCCTCAGGAGAAGACGGTCACATTCATCAAGAATCTGACCGGAGAGTGGATCGGTACGTGTCAGCAGAAGACGGACGGCGAGGATGCCGACAACAAGTACTTCCACGCCAAGTTCGAGCAGACCGGAAGCAACACGTTCGCCGGGAAGTTCACCTACTACCGGTTCGATCCGAAGACCGCCGAGGCCGTGAATATCGGCGAGACCACCATGGTCTCGACGATCCAGGCCGACGGCACCATCAAGAACGACATCATCGGCAAGGGCAAGATACTCATCAACGACCAGCCGAAGGATCAGGAGCATACGGTCACGGAGATCCTTACCTTCGCCGATGAGAACACTCTGACCGGCAAGATCGACGGAAAGATCAGTGTGAGCGGAATGCCGTTCGGCATCGGCAAGAACGGCAAGATCCGCAACGCGGAGAGCACCTGGACGATCAGGAACGGCGTGATGACGCTCGACCAGACGCTCAAGGCGGAGTTCAAGGTCCTGGTGGTGAGCAAGAGCTTCACCGTCGAGGCCAAGTCGGTAGCCGAGCGGGGGACCGACGTCGTCAGCCTGATGAAGAGAGACCTCGCCAGCAAGCCGGCGGCCGAGACGGAGCCGGGCACGTAATACCCGGCGGTGCAGGAGGCTCTCGTCGAGCTGCGTCAGGGCTTCCTCTTTGTCTCGCGGGGAGCTTGGTTGTGAGGACGATCCTCTCCCGGCAGCCGTCCCGGAGCGCGCGGCTCATCAGTCCTCGCTCCGGCCCTCGTTGCAGGTCCACACGTTGTCGGGGAATGTGATGCCCTCGTCGATCACCAGGCGGACCCGGCATCTGTGATGCCATCCGATGGTTCGGGGATCGCAGATCCCCCGATTGCCAAGGCGTGCGGGATTGCAAATCCGCACGAACGAGCGCGTTCGTCATGTCAAGGAGGGCGTGGAAGAAGAGATGGAGTATTCACAAGGCACGTTGGGACGAGTGTTCCTGGCACGGCTGCAGGACGGCGATTCGATATACGACGCGGTGACCGAGATCGCGGCGAAGGAGTACGTGCGGGTCGGCGCGGTATGGGCGGTCGGCGGGATGAGGAGCGGCAAGGTCGTGACCGGGCCGGAGAACCCTCACGGCACGGTGGTCCCGATCGTGAAGGAATTCGACGACGCCCGGGAACTGGTCGGCTTCGGGACGGTCGTCTGGATCGATGACAAGCCGTCGCTCCACTTCCACGGCGGGATCGGCAACCACGAGGAGGTCATGATCGGCTGCCCGCGGATCGCGATGTCCACCTACCTGGTGCTCGAGGTCGTCATCATCGAGCTGCTCGGTATCGAGGCAACCCGCGTCATGGACCCGGAGTACGGGGTGCATGTGCTTTCGCTGATCGGATAAGCATAGGTTACGGGTTGCAGGTTATGGGTTGTGGGGTCCCCCAAAACCCACAACCTACAACCCATAACCTTCTATGCCTCCAGGTTCAGCCACTTCACCTCTTCGGGCGTGAGTTCGATGTCGAGCGCGTCGATGGAGACGTGCAGTTCCTGCAGGTTGCTCGGGCCGATGAGCGCAAAGGTTGGGAACGGCTGGCTGAGCGCCCACGCGAGCGCGATCTGCACCGGCTGAACTCCCTTCTTCGCCGCAAGCTCCCGAGCCCGATCGAGCCGCCGGAAGTTGTCCTCGGCGTACCAGCAGCGGACGAGTTCCCCATCCGAGAGCCTGTCGCGGTCACCCCTCACGAAGAACCCCTTCGCCAGGCTCGACCAGGAGAGCAGCGGCGTCTGCGTCCTCTCGAACCAGGCCCTCGATTCGGCGTCGTTCGACATGATGCACCCATCCCAGGGCGCTTCGACCATCCGCGCGAGACTGAAGTTGTTGTTCAGGCCGACGAACGGGGTGAGCCCTTTCGACTTCGCATAGGCGCCGGCCGCCTCGAAGCGCTCGATGCTCCAGTTCGAGCCGCCGAAGACCTTGATGCGACCGGCGGCCTTATGCTCGTTAAGGACATCGACGAACTCGCCGACCGGTATCTCGGGGTTGTCGCGGTGCATCATGTAGACGTCCACGCAGTCGGTCTGCAGGCGGTCGAGCGTCTCTATCAGCTGCTTCGTGAGATCCTCCGGCGTGCAGAACGGGGTGTGCGCGCCCTTCGCAAGGATGTTCACCTGGTCGCGGACTCCGCGGTTCCTGATCCACCGGCCGAGGATGCGATCGACCTCACCTCCGCCGTAGATGTACGCGGTGTCGAAGGTGTTGCCGCCGTTGCGGAAGTACTCGTCGAACATCACCGACGGGTAGGAAAGCGAGTTCGGCGGCGGCGCCATCATGATGCCGAGGATCTGCCTGGACACAGGCTTGTCGAGGCCGGGGAGTCGGCCGTACTTCATTTTCGCGCCCGAATGGACCGCCAGCGGGCGGCCGTCGACGGTCGGGAAGTCGGAGTCCGGCTTCTCGACGTCGTAGATCTGGCCGAACGAAGTGCGCCACATGTCGAGGGTCCGCATGTTGCCGAGCGTCTCCTCGGGCGTCATGCAGGGATGTACGGTCTTGCCGGCGGCGACTCCCTGGGCGAAGACATCGGCTTCGTAGGAGTACAGGAACTTCGTCGCCTCGACCTGTACCTCCTCGGTCCTGCCGCCCCGGTTGACGATGAACTTGGCGATACCCGGGTCCCGGGTCGGATTCCAGGGGCTCGGGACGAAGATGCTGCCTGAGTCGCCGAATATGCGGCAGACGTTCTCTTGCGTCACTCCCACTCCGGTCGCAACCTGGGCGAGGATATCATTGGGGAAGCGGAGGACGCCGACCGCCCACTCATCGACACCCGTCTCACCGATGTGGCCGACTCCTTTGACCTCGATCGGCTCATCGTAGGGCTTCCCGTTCGCGGCGCCGGCGATCAGTCGTGCGAAGGATGTCGCATAGCATCCGACGTCGAGGATGCCTCCGCCGCCGAGCGCGTTCTTGAAGAGCCGGCCCTCGGGGTCGTATCCGGCGTAGAAGCTGAACGTCGACTGGATGACCTTCACCTTGCCGATCGCGCCGCTCCTGACGGTCTCATAGAGCTTCGCCAGCATGGGGTGGCTGAGGTACATGAAGGCTTCCATGAGGAAAACGTTGTTCCGGCGGGCGGCGTCTACGACGGCCATCGCGCCGGCGTAGTCGAGCGTAAGCGGCTTCTCACAGAGGATGTGCTTCCCGGCCTCCGCGGCCTTGATCGCCCACTCGGAGTGCATCGGATGGGGCGTGGCGACATATACCGCCTGCACGTCGGGATCGGCGAGGAGCGCCTCGTAGCTTGCGTATCGACGTGGGATGTTGTGCTCGTCGCCGAACTTGTCGGCGGCCTCCTGCGTGCGGCTGGCGACGGCGAGGAGTTCGCCGGTCTCCGAGCCCTTGACGCCGTTTGCGAATACCCCGGCGATGCGGCCGGTGCTGATGATTCCCCAGGCTAGCTTGCTCATGACTGTGTCCTCCCGAAGACTGATTGCCGAATGGTTGTACCCGTTTCGGAGAGGATAGCACTTCCGAGATCAGGGGTCAATGGGGGAGGAATGCCGCGTGGGTGATCCCTTCGCGGTCGCCCGTCCGTCGTAGGAGCGGCTTCCAGCCGCGATGGACCGGCGGTGGCATCGCGGCTGGAAGCCGCTCCTACAATACGTGGGCTCATCGCGGCTGGAAGCCGCTCCTACAGGCGGCCGGAATGGCGGGTGTAGACCTCGGCGTTGACTTCCTTTGCAGCGGAGATGAGCTCGGGATACGGCGTGTCGGTGACGTCCACGAGGCCGATGTTGTAGTTCTCGCCATCGTAGACTCGTCCCGTGAGCGGCTCATCGACGTACTGGAACCAGTGGCATCCCACCATGGACGGGCAGTCGGCGACGCTCTGCACGTAGCGCTTGAAGTGGGCCGCGCGGTCCGCCTGATCGGCGGTCGGCACGAGGCCGGTGTGGAGCATCCCCCGGTCGAGCGCGCCGAAGTGGAACTCGCCGATGATGACCGGCTTCTTCAGCTTGCCGGTCCATGCCGCGCAATCGACCAACGGCCGGTAGATGTTGAAGCTCACGACGTCCGCCACGTCGTCGCAGGCGCGGATCGCCGCGGGATGGCTCCAGGCGAACCGGCATCCGAGGTAGAGCTGGTTCGGAGCGTGCTTCCTCAGCGCGCCCTTCACAATCTCGAAGTAGCGGCGAGCGAAGGAGTAGACCCATTCGTCGAGGTCTTTGCGGCATGTCTCGTTCGGCCTATCGGGCACGCGGAGCGCCTCCCAGGAGGAGGCATCCGTGCCCCACGCCTTGTTGAGGGCGTCGAGCGAGCCGTGCCTGGCCTGAAGCTGCTTCACCATCTCGATTCGGCACGGTTGATCGGCCGGGCCGGCGAGCGGGCCGCGCTCGACGGCGTCCCAGGCGATCTCGTTGTCGACGAAGTACCCGATGCACAGAGGGTTGCCGGCGAACTGCTTCACCTTCGCGAGCGAGGCGTCGGCTGCGACCGCATACTTCGGATCATAGACGTCGGGCATTTTGCCCCAGTAGCCTCCCCCACCTTCGATGCGTCGGAACTCGCCGGAGACGGATGCCGTCGCGGTGAAAGGCATCGGGCTGCGCTCGAGCACATTGGGGGCCGACCAGTTGGCGACGGTGTTGAAGCCCCATGCCCTGAGGCGCGCGTAGGCGTTGTCGCGCCACTTCTCGTGCCAGCCGGCGCCGTACTTTCGGATCAGGTTCGCCTTGTAGAAGCTGAAGGTCCGGCCCTCGCCTCCGATGGTCTCGGCCATACTGTGGACGTTCCTCGCGTACCCGAATGCCGGCTTGAACTCGCCCTCCGGATCTGGCAGCCATTCGAACCAGGGCTCGCGCTTCTCGATGAAGGTCTGCTCCCAGTCGTTCACGCAATCGACGCCGATCGAGAAGAACAGGCGTCCCTCAGGGGTAACAAGCCACCAGCGCCCATCGATCTTCTCGGTGCGGAACCAGCCGGTCGCCTTCAGCTTCGGGCCGTCCGCCCACCCGCCGTACTTGTCACGTCCCGGGAGTTCGGGCGCGGCCTTCAGGACCTTCTCCTCGGCTTCCCGACGCTTGGCGAGATCCTTCTCATCCTTGAGCTTGCCGGGATAGTCGGCGTGCTTGTACTGGCCGAAGCGATCGACGATCGGCAGGGTGACGGCGTCATCGGAGCCGCCGACGAGCCGGAAGTTGCGGAGGATGAGGGTGTGCTCCCGGCTCGGGCGCGGGAGAAAGACCTGGAAGGCAGTGATCTTCTTCGGATCGATAGGCTGATTGTGGAAGCCGGGGCCTTCGGGAGTCCCGCGCATACCCCAGAAGCGGGTCTGCGTCCCGGTGTTGAGTCGCAACTCGAGGGTCGTCCACTTCCCGGGAGCGGCGGTCGTCGTGCCGGTGTTGCAGTTGCTCACGCCGTCCGCACCCGCGTTGTCCACGCGCATCGAGACGGTGACCGGCTCCTTCTCCGGGTTGAAGATATCGACCGCAAGTCCGGGCGACGCGCTCCAGTCCCAGAGACCCTCGGCCGGCGTGAAATAGACGTTCGGCCAATCGACCTTGTGGAAGCGAACTTCGATGGCGGGCTTGCCATCCCTGATGACGGGAACCGCATCGACGTTGTGCCGGGCCATGTTGGACGGCAGGTCGTCGGGGCTCAGTGGAACGATCGCCGTGATCAGACAGCCTGCGAGGACAAGTGCGGGAAACATATCAGTACCCTCCTGCCGTGAGGATAGCACGTCGGCCGCAAGCGGTCAATGGAGGGAATGCAGGGCGTGTGGGTGTATGGGTTGTATGGGAGTGTGGGAGTATGAGTCCCATGCGTCCCATAGGTCCCATTTGCCCCAGGAGGTACACCTGATGAGACTGATCACAGCACTTGTTCTGTTCTGCATAGCGCTGATGCCCGTACTGGCGGAGAACCCGTCGGCCGGGATCATCGGCGGGGTGGGATTGACTCACCTGACGGTCTACGATCAGCGCCCTGCCCCGGACGGCCTGAACTCGGGATCGCCGCACGTCCACGCGATCACCGACGAGGCGTACTACGTCCTGAGCGGGACCGGCAAGGCCGAGTTGCACGACCTCCGGCATGGATTCCGCACGGTCGAACTGAAGCCCGGCCAATACCTGCAGTTCCCGCCGTGCGTGGTACATCGGATCATCAGCACCGACCACCTCGTGATCCTGGCGTTGATGGGCAACGCGGGGCTCGCTGAGCGTGGGGATGCGCGGATCTACTTCGGCATGGCGGTTGACGGCAACCCGGATGAGTTCACGCGGCTCGTCGGCCTGGCGAAGGAGAAGGGCCTCGACGGGGCGCTCGAACGACGGGACGCGGCGGTGAAGGCGTACATGGGGCTGATGAAGCTCTGGGAGACCGACCGGAAGGCGTACTTCGCCGAGTTGAAGCGGTTCATCGACGTGCATCTGGCGGCGATGGAGAAGATCAAGCCGAAGTTCGCGGATGCGGTCGCGCAGGGCCCGCTCCACTGGGGCCAACTCTCCCAACAGCGGATCGAGGCGCTCCCGGCGAGCAAGCCGACCTACGATGCGGCGTTCCATGACGGCAAAGCCGACTTCGCGTACGGCATGTGCGGCATCCTCCGCCCGGTGCTCTCGCTCAAGACGGTGTCGGACGGCAGACCGCAGACTGCTGACAGCAGCGGGAAGGCAGACTAGCGTAGTAGAGGACGGCTACTCACCGAGATCGCGGAGGATGGCGTGTACCCCCCGCAACTCGGGGATTCGTGTCTGCGTGACGGCCCAGACTGCATCGATATCGACACCGATGTAGTCGTGAATCAGCACGTCGCGCAGCCCGCAAATCCTGCGCCAGGGGATATCAGGGTAGCGGTCTCGCAGATCAGACGAGAGGTGTTTCGCGGCCTCACCTACAATCTCAAGCTGCCGGATCACGGCATCCTGCCAATGCGAGTCCGCCATGAACTGATCATAGCCTATGGAGACATATGACTCGATCTTCTCGATGGCATCCAGGATGTGCCTGAGGTAGAGAATGTCGTTTGTCATAGCTCAACGGCTTCGCGAAGGACTCTGTCGCGGATATACGGGCTGATCGAGGCCTCTGTGACGACATCCACATCCCTGCCAAGCAGATCCTCAAGATCCTGCTTGAGCGCCACGATATCGAGCAGGCTACGTCCGGGCTGGAGCTTCACCAACACGTCGATGTCGCTATCAGCATTCGATCGTCCCGTGGCGGCCGAGCCGAAGATACGTACCTCGGATGCGCCATATTCACCTGCGATCCTCAGTATCTCCTTCCGATGCCTTCTGATGTCAGACAACACGTCCATCTCCTGCCCCGTTGCTGTTGGAGTCAAAGGCATTATACCACATGCCGATCCTTGAACAAGTCCAGACGGAGGATGTATACTCATCACGGATACCCGCGCAGGAGGAGCACTCAACATGGAGAAGCCGGTGAGGATCGCCATCGCCCAGATCAACACGACGGTCGGCGATCTGGATGGGAACACGCAGAAGGTCGTCGACTACATCGGCCGGGCGAAGGATGCCGGAGCCGACATCGTCACGTTCCCCGAGCTTGTGATCACCGGTTACCCGCCCGAAGACCTCCTGCTCAAGAACGGGTTCATCCGCAAGAACATGGAATGCCTCGACCGGATCATCGCCGCGTCGAAGGAGATCATCTCGATCGTCGGCTTCGTCGAGCAGGACGGCGGTACGTTCAACTCCGCCGCGGTCATCTCGGACTGCGAACTGGTCGGCGTCCACCGCAAGTTCCACCTGCCGAACTACGGCGTTTTCGATGAGGAGCGCTACTTCGAGAAGGGCAGCAGCCTGACGGTCTACGAGGCGCTCGGGACCGTCTTCGGCGTCGAGATCTGTGAGGACAGTTGGTATCCCGACGGCCCGCACCGGCTCCAGGCGCTCCTCGGCGGCGCGGAGATCATCATAGCCATCAACTCCTCCCCGTTCCATGCGGGGAAGTGGAAATCTCGCGAAGAGATGCTCGCCACCCGAGCGTCCGACAACCTCTGCTTCTTCGTCTACGGCAACCTGGTCGGCGGCCAGGACGAGCTTGTTTTCGACGGCCACTCGATGGTCTTCGGCCCCGACGGCCGGACGATATGCCGCGGCCCGTCGTGCGAGGAGGCGCTCGTGCTCGTGGACATCGATCCGCACGAGGCGCGGCATCAGCGTCGGTCGAGCACGCGCTTCCGCCAGGAGCGGGAGTCGGTGTGTACGGATGATGTGACGATCGAGCGGGTGCAGATCCAGACCCCTCCCCAACCCTCCCCGCCACGGGGAGGGAGCACCTGGGTGGACTCCCCACCACGAGGAGGGGGCGACATCTCCCTCCCCGCAGCGGGAAGGGCCGGGGAGGGGTCCGAGTGCCTCACCGAGCCTCCCTCGCGACTGGGGGAGATCTACAAGGCGCTGATGCTCGGCACGCGCGACTACGTCGAGAAGAACGGCTTCAAGCGCGTAGTCCTCGGCATGAGCGGCGGGATCGACTCGGCGCTCACCGCCGTGATCGCCGCCGACGCGCTCGGCAAGGACCGGGTCGTGGCGGTGGTGATGCCGTCGCGGTACTCGTCCGAGGAGACACAGAGCGACGCGGTGAAGATATCGGAGCAACTCGGCATCCGGTACTACCGGATACCGATCACGCAGGTATTCGACGCCTACCTCGACACCCTGAAGGATGCATTCGAGGGCACCGAGCCGGGAGTCGCCGAGGAGAACCTCCAGGCGAGGGCGCGCGGGAATCTCCTGATGGCGCTCTCGAACAAGTTCGGCTGGCTGGTGATCACCACCGGCAACAAGAGCGAGATCGCCGTCGGATACAGCACCCTCTACGGCGACATGGCGGGCGGGTTCAATATCCTCAAAGATGTACCGAAGACACTGGTGTACGAGCTCTCAGCGTATCGGAACTCGCTCGGCTACGTGATTCCTGAGAGCATCATCGAGCGCGCGCCGTCCGCCGAACTGAGGCCGAACCAGAAGGACGTCGATTCGCTTCCGCCCTACGAGGTGCTCGATCCGATCCTCCATGCATACGTCGAGGAGGACAAGAGCGTGGCGGAGATCACGGCGCTCGGGTTCGACCGGGCGATGGTCGAGCGGGTGGCGCGGATGGTCGATCGCAACGAGTACAAGCGGCGTCAGGCGCCTCCGGGCGTGAAGATCACTCCGAAGGCGTTCGGCAAGGACCGCCGACTGCCGATTACGAACAAGTATCGGGAATAGGCTGCAGGCTGCAGACCGCAGACTGCAGCGTGGCATGAGATACAGGAGACGATGAATGAGATATACCAGCCTGGCACTGATCGTGTGCTTCGCCGCACTCAGCTTGAGCATGGTCGGCTGTGCGAAGAAGACAGCGTCGCAGCAGCCGGAGGTCACCGTCGCCCAGGAGGAACGGGGGCCGTTCGAGAGGACCAGAGAGCAGGCCGTCGTGCCGAATGCGAAGGGCGGCGGCAAGGACACTGAGCCGCCCTCGTTCGAGCAAATCATGGAAGACCAGCTCGGGCTGCCGATCTACCCGGGAGCGGAGTCGCAGAACGACTTCAGCACCGGCAGCGACAGTGACGGCAACAAGGTGATCGTGGCCAGCTTCACGAGCAGGGACAGCTTCGACAAGGTGATGGCCTTCTACCGAAAGGAACTCAAGGGCTACAAAGAGAGCCCCGAGACCACCGAGAACGGCTCGCGGTTCAGCGGCTTCCGCAAGTCATCGAAAGAGGGCTCGGGCGCGCTGATCATCGAGAAGCCCGCCAAGGGACCGGTACGCATTGCGATCACGGTGACCAAGGCCGGACAGGGAAATCCCATCCCATCCACCCCGTGAGTTTCCGCCCGCCGAGTGCATCATAGAGATCGGAGCACTCGGACGCGAGAGAGATGGACCGCGATGCTGAACTGGTGATACCGGCGCGGCAGGGCAACTGCACAGTCTTTCGGGAGACAAACCATGTGGGATATCGAAGGCACGGGGATCGACAGAGGCGATCTGGAGCGGCTGATCGAGGAGCGGATCTACACGCTCCCCGGGACGGATCGCCATCGGGAGGAGTCCTCGATCGTTCTGACCGGCAGCCGCGCGTTCGGGACTCACTTGCCGGACTCGGATGTCGATCTGGACGTGCTCTGCCCCGCGGACGTCTTCGAGTCGGTGCATCGAGAATCCCTGGAGAAAGGCATCATCAGCACGCCGAACTCGTTTTTCGGCTGCCTGCCGAAGGAAGTCGCGCAGAGCTACTTCGGCGAGGAGCGGGGATGGTAGTACTACTCGATCCTGCCGCTGGAGGACATCGAACGGCAGTTCCGCGAGTACAATGACGTGGCGATCTGGGTCTGGACCAACGCCCGGATCATCATCGATCCGAACGGTCAGTATCAGCGCATCCGGGACAGCTTCCAGGGCTATCCACAGGAGGTGCTGGTTCGCAAGCTCAAGTACCACTGGCTGCGCGCGTGGTACTGGGCGATCGAGGCATACCCGCATCATCATACCGACGACCGGCAGCTCCTTCCCGCCGGGATCTCGGTCCTCAACACGGTTAACGAGCTGCTGAAGTTCTTCTTCCTGGCCGATGGGAAACCGTTCCCCTACGATGAGCAGCTCATTCAGATGGCGGGCGCAACCGATATCGGCGCGCGGTACCTCCCGGAGCTTCGGAAGGTGGTCGATCTGGTGGTCGGGAATGCCGAGCCCGATCTTCAGCCCTGGGAGCGGCTGGACAAGGCGTTCCGGCTCGTGGTCAACGAGGACGACGGCGGGTTCTACCAGGCCTGCGCACGGGCAATGGCGGCGGCAGGCGTCGATCAGGCGTGGATCGATGCGGACTTCAACAACATCCACGAGTTGCTCTGCGGCCATCTCGGCCCGACACCGTAGCCGACCGACAACGTGGTATACTGGTGACTGCTCGCTGATCACTTTCCGCCGGAGGTACGCCATGGAGCCGGCTTTTCGCAAGGTCAACCCCAAGCAACTGCAGATCAACCCGTTCACGCTGATACTCAAGGACTGGTTCCTTGTGACTGCCGGCCCGCCGGATAACTACAACACGCTGACCGCCGCATGGGGCGGGCTCGGCGAGGTGTGGGGCAAGGACGTCGTCACCCTCTACATCAGGCCGGTGAGATACACCTACGAGTTCCTGGAGAAGTACCCTACGTTCACCTGCGCGTTCTTCGGCAAGGAGCACAAGCGCGCGCTTCAACTCCTCGGCCAGAGATCGGGGAGAGACGGAGACAAGGTTGCCGAAGCGGGACTGACGCCGATCCCCGGGATGCTGGAGGGCACGACCTCGTTCGCGGAAGCATGTATGGTGTTCGAGTGCCGGAAGCTCTACTACCAGGACTTCGATCCGGCTCATTTCGTCGATCCGCTGATCGATAAGCACTGGTATCCGGAGAAGGACTACCACCGCATGTACATCGGGGAGATCGTGAATTGCCTGGTGAAGCCGGAAGTGAAGCTGCGCTGATCCGATCCGGTAGCCGGCCGGAGTCGCCTCCGACAACCCAGGCAATCGCGGCTGGAAGCCGCTCCTACAACGCAGGTCGATCGCGGATCGGAATCCGCTCCTACAACTGACTGGCTGACTCACTGACAAACTGATATACTGTTCACCGATCACTGACCACTGGGAGGTATGTCATGGAGTCAGGCTTCAAGAAGATAGATCCCAAGGAACTGCAGCTCAACCCGTTCTCGCTGGTGCTCAAGGACTGGTTCCTGGTCACCGCGGGGTCGGTGGAATCCTTCAACACGATGACCGCCGGCTGGGGCGGGCTCGGCGCGATGTGGAGCAAGGACGTAGTGTTCATCGTCATACGCCCGACGAGGTACACCTACGAGTTCCTGGAGAAGAACGACACCTTCACCTGCGCCTTCTTCGACGACGAGCACAAGCCGGCGCTCCAACTGCTCGGCAGCAAGTCGGGCCGCGACGGGGACAAGGTCGCGGAGTCGGGGTTGACGCCGGTCGCAGGGATGCTCGAGGGTACGACATCCTTCGCGGAGGCGCGGATGGTGCTCGAGTGTCGAAAGATCTACTTCCAGGATCTCGATCCGGCCAACTTCCTCGACCCGAAGACGGAGGAGTGGTATCCGCAGAAGGACTACCACCGGCTCTATATCGGCGAGATCGTGAACTGCCTCGTGAAGTGACGAGTGAAGAGTGATGAGTGAACGGATCGGTCGGTCACTCATCACTCTACGTGGATCATTCCTCACCGTCGAGGAGCGGCCCAGAGCCGATGATGAAGCGGCCTTTGTAGTAGCGCAGTCGGACCTCCTTCGACTCCTGCTCGGCCCACCGGTCTACGCCGACGTTGGCGATCCGGGCGAGGTTGTAGACCTTCATGTTGTGCGGATACCGGTCGGCTCCGTCCGCCATCGGCTGGAGGCGTCGGCAAGGGAAGTCGGCGCATTCGTGGCAGAACTCCACGCCTTTCTCCCGCACGCAGTCGAGCGTCTTGCACCCCACGTGGATGCGGCATCCTCCCTCGATCCGGCACCCCTTGCAGGCGAGTTGGTCGGCCGGCACGCCGAACTTCTGGGCGATGATCGGCGCGGTCTCCGCGGTGAGGTTGGCTTCGAAGATCGGGCAGTTGAAGCAGTCCATCCCGCACGGAGCGGTCAGTTGTTTCCAGTTGGTCATGGCTTCCTCAGATAACGAGTGATGAGCAACGAGTGAGTCCGAGGGCACGTACTTCGCTCGTTACTCCTTACTCATTACCGCTTTTCGGCCCTCATTCCTCCGGCTGAAGGAATGCGCCCCACGATCCGCCAAATGGATATCATCAGGACGATTTGGCCGAGGAGGCTCCATCGCCGTCAGGGATCGACCGGCCGACAGTGACGGCCATTGTGACACTCACGGGAGGGCGCGGAAGCCCTTCCTCACGGCAGTTGGGAGATGAAACCGATGATCAGATACGCTCTTGGCATATGCTTAGCCTTGATGACGGGGGTGATGTGCATGGCGGCTCCTTCGATCCGACAGATCGACGGACAGGCGGAACTCGGGACGGTAGAGATCCACGGCCTGAGCGCGGGCGATTTCAACGCCGACCTGTGGACGTCCGGGAAGCTCAACATCGTGGCGGACGTGCGCCATCCGATGATCGCGCCGCGAAAGAGCGGCATGTGGCGGAACATCTATGCGCCCGCGGCGGTCGAGGTCGAAAACGGCTGGCGGCTCTTCTACGGCGCGTGGGACGGCGTCCACTCAGGCAACGATCGGATATACTCCGTCGAGACCGCGGATTTCCTCGACTTCGACAACCGGCAGATCGTCATCGAGAACGGCGACTTCATCCACGTCTGCAACGTGAGCGCGGTCCGGCTCCCGGACGGCTCGTACCGGCTGATGTGCACCGCCTACCCCGACGGGAACGGGAAGAATAAGCCGTCCACCTACGTCAGCCCCGATGGAGCGGCCTGGAACGGCTCGAAGGCGCCCTACCCCGCGAAGATGAGCGATATCATCTCCATCGAGGGCTATGACCACTACAAGGACGCCGACATAAACGGCATGAACGTCATCCTCTACGAAGACGGGGTCTTCCGCCTCTACTTCAACGCTTTCACCGACTTCGGCAAGGTCTACCGCGCGACATCGACCGACGGGAAGAACTACAAGTTCGACGGTAAGGCTCTCGACGTGAGGTCGGTCGTCAATGACGTGAAGAAGTTCACGTCCGGCGGGAAGACCTGGTATCTGATGGGCCTCCACATGAACGGCGACAAGCTCTGGTACGCGCTCTCGAACGACGGCATGACGTTCAGCCCGGCGCAAGAGCTCATCAAGAACCAGGACGCGGCGGATCGGTACATCGTGGCGATCGGATGGGTGACGAAGGGCAACCGGCTGCTCGGGTTCATCTACGGCGCGGGTGAAGTCGGGGGGTTGAACCGCAACCGGCTGTTCGCTCGATGGCTGCAGAAGAAGGTGGAGTTCGTCGCGGAGGACGGCACGCGTTATCAGGCCAAGGGCGCGCTTGGCCCCGACCGCGCGATCATCGAGGTCCCGAGGGACGGACAGGTCAAGGGGCACTTCGTGGTCTACGCGGAGGACGGCTCGACGGTGATCCTCGACAAGGCGCCTGCGGCCCTGATGTCCGGCGGAGTGTATGTGCTCGAATGATCGCAGGCGGCTCTGCCGCCGTCCGCAGTCCCGTGCAGCCCGTTGGCGGCGGAGCCGTCAGAAGATCGGAGGAACTATGACTGTGCTGAATTGGTTCGCAGTGCTGATGATCAGCTTGCTGTTCGCGGCATCCGCTGAGGCATGGGACACCCAACCGGACACGTGGGTGGCGACCGATCACCTCGGCCGGAAGGTGTCCACGCACGAGGACGTCGGCGGGCCGAGGAAGGACAAGTTCGTCGGGATATTCTACTTCCTGTGGATGGGCCAGCACGGTACGGACGGCCCGTACGACATCACCAAGATCCTCGCCGCCGATCCGGAGGCCATGAGGAAGCCGGACAGCCCGCTGTGGGGCCCCAGGCATAAGTTCCACCACTGGGGCGAGCCCCTTTTCGGCTACTACCTCTCCGACGACGCCTGGGTGCTCCGCAAGCACGCCCAGATGCTCGCCGATGCCGGTGTCGATGTAGTGATCTTCGACGTGACCAACCAGTTCACGTACAAGAAATGCTACATGGAGCTGTGCCACGTGTTCTCTGAGGTTCGGGCGGACGGCGGGCGCACTCCGCAGATAGCGTTCCTCACCCCGTTCTGGGACCCGCCGAGGGTCGTGGCCGAACTGCACAAGGACCTCTACGGACCGGGGCTCTACAAGGACCTCTGGTTCCAGTGGAAGGGCAAGCCGCTCATCCTGGCGGACCCGGACAAGGTGGATGCGCAGTACCGCGATTTCTTCACTTTCCGCAAGCCGCAGCCGGACTACTTCCAGGGGCCGACCGGCCCGAACCAGTGGGGCTGGCTGGAGAAGTACCCGCAGCACGTCTTCTACGACGAGAACAACAAGCCGGAGCAGATGGTGGTCGGCATCGGGCAGAACGGGCACGACGGGAAGCTCTCCGCGTTCAGCGTCCCGAACACCTACGGTCGGTCATGGCACGACGGGAAGAAGGACGAGCGGCCGGGCGCGGTCAACCTCGGCCTCAACGTCGCCGAGCAATGGAAGCGCGCGCTGGAGGTCGATCCGGAGTTCATCTGGATCACCGGCTGGAACGAGTGGATCGCCATGCGGCTCGACGAGTTCGCCGGCGAGAAGGAGCCGGTGATGTTCGTGGACCAGTTCACCCAGGAGTACAGCCGCGACATCGAGCCGATGGTGGGCCGCCACTCGGATGCCTACTACTACCAGATGGTCGATTACATCCGCAAGTTCAAGGGAGCCCGAGAGCCCCGGCCCGCGGGGCCGAAGAAGACTATCCGGATCGGCGGCGGCTTCGATGAGTGGAAGTCGGTCAAGCCGGAGTACCGCGACGACTTCGGCGATACTATGCACCGCGATCATCCCGGCTATGACAACGTCGGCAGGTACACGAACACCACCGGTCGGAACGACCTGGTGCTGATGAAGGTGGCGCACGACATGAAGAACATCTACTTCTACGCGCAGACCGCCGGACCGATCACGCCGCATACCGATCCGCGCTGGATGATGCTTTTCATCAACGCGGACCGCGACCGGAATACCGGCTGGGAGGGCTACAACTTCGTCGTCAACCGGCGCGTGATTGACGGAGACACCACCACCCTGATGAGGCTCTCAAGGAGGGGCGGTGGGATACACGTGACGAATGTGACCTATGCCTGCTCGGGCAACCAGATCGAACTCGCGATACCCCGAAAGGCGCTCGGGCTCGACGACGTCAGGAAGCCACTCGATTTCGAGTTCAAGTGGGCGGACAACATGCAGTCGGACGACGTCATGGAGTTCACGGTGAACGGCGATGCGGCTCCGAACGGGCGGTTCAACTACCGGTACTTCGAGGAATAGACTGCAGACGGCAGACTGCTGACTGCAGCATGGAGAATCGGCCGCCGATCAATGCGGGCAGGGACAGATGGAGCATCCCGAGCCGCGATCTCAGTTAGCAAGGAAATACGCTGCGCATGCGTTGTTTCGCAGGAACGGTATTGTCCATCCTCTTGTCCGTGCAAGGCCTGGTCTGCGTAGCGTCCGGCAGCCCTGAGGCTCCTGGAAAGGATGTCATGCAGGATACACGCGCCGAGACGTACTGCAATCCGCTCGATGTGACCATGGCCGATCCGTTCGTGCTGTTCCACGAGGGCATCTACTATCTCTACGGCACATACGACAAGTCCGTCAACTCAGGTCTGGCTGTGTTCACATCCAGGGACCTCGTGAACTGGCAGAAGCACGACCTCGCGTTCAAGAAGACGCCGGACACCTGGAGCCAGTGTCATTTCTGGGGGCCTGAGGTGGTGTTCGTGAAGGGCGAGTTCTACATGTACTTCAACGCCTCCACGAACAAGAACCCACAGGACAGGCCCTTCAACATGCGACTGTGCATCGCAAAGAGCAAGTCGCCTCTGGGTCCGTTCACCGAGATCAAGGCTCCTTTCTACAGCCCCAAGCCGCCGGATGAGGCGATAGATCAGCACGTCTTCATCGACGATGACGGGAAGGCATATCTATACTTCACGCTGGTGACGGTCGGCCGCAACGAGATACAGGTTGTCAGGCTCAAGGACAACATGGTCGAGTTCGACGGTGAGCCGGTGGTATGCATCAGGCCGACGGAGCCATGGGAGAGCCACCCCTGGGAGAAGCACGTGGTCGCGGAAGGGGCCTGTGTCCTGAAACACAATGGGTACTACTACCTCACGTATACCGCGAACCACTTCCGCGATCCGGACTACTGCATAGGGTATGCGACGAGTACCAGTCCGCTCGGCCCGTGGAAGAAGTTCGAGGGCAACCCGATACTCAAGAAGACGGACCACATCAGCGGCCCGGGCAACGGGATGGTCGTACCCTCACCCGACGGATCGGAGCGGTTCATCGTATATCACGTCCACAACAGCCCCGGCCGAGTCGGACCGAGGAAGCTGGCTATCGACCGCTTCCGGTTCGTGCACCGGAAAGGCGGCCCGGACGTCATCGTGATAGACGGGCCGACGCACACGCCTCAGCGGATGCCTTCGGGATCAGGCGACAAGTAACCGAATACTCATCCGGCAGCGGGCCGATGCCGAGGATATCACTTCCGTGAACCGTCCGTATGTCACTCCCCACCTATCGATTCGTCAAACTTCGTCATAAAATCGTCACCACGCATACTTGCCAAGCGGTGTACGGTTGTGCTATACTGCGTCCGTAGTACGCGAGTGTCCGCGAACGAGAGTCCACGATTCGACGCCGAGCGTGATTCCCTCAGCAGTGCCGCATCACCGGATACCCACGCGTCAGCCTGCAATCGTTTACATTACTTAGGAGGTATCACATGGCTGAAGTGAAAGTGCCGTTCTACGGCCACGTTAAGCAGTACCTGAACCATAAAGAGGACTTCGACAAGGCTATCAACGATGTCCTGATGAGCGGTGTGTACACCCTCGGGCCTCAGGGCAAGGCTCTTGAGGCTGAGCTTTCCGAGTACTTGGGCATAAAGCACTCCATCGGCCTGAACTCGGGCACGGACGCCCTGTGGTTCGCCATGCTCGCCCTCGGCATCAAGCCGGGCGACGAGATCATCACCACGTCCAACACGTTCTTCGCAACCGCGGAGGCCGCATGGCTGATCGGCGCAACCCCGGTCTTCGTGGACATCGATCCGAAAACCCGAAACATCGATGTTGACAAGATCGAGGAGAAGATCACTCCGAAGACCAAGATGATCGTCCCCGTTCACCTCTACGGTCAGCCGGCGAACATGCCCGCTATCGCAGAGATCGCGAAGAAGCACAACCTGCTCGTGATCGAGGACTCCGCGCAGGCGTTCGGCGCGGCAGGCGACACCTGGAAACTCGGCGACTACAGTGATGCCGTCTGCACCAGCTTCATCACCGCGAAGAACCTCGGCTGCTGGGGCGACGGCGGCGCGATCTTCACGAACCGCGACGACATCGTGGAGCCGATCCTCCGAATGAGAAATCACGGCTCGGTCGAGCGCTCGAAGCATCGCCCGGGTTGGAATAGCCGACTGGACGAGATCCATGCGGCGGTCCTGCGCGTCAAGCTGCGCCACATCGACGAGTACAACGATGCCCGCATCGCCCGCGCCGCCGAGTACGATGAGTACCTCAAGGACGCGAAGTGCGTGATCCCGTACAAGACCCCGGGATATCGCCACATCTACCACCTCTACGTGATCGAGTCCGAGGATCGCGACGGTTTGCAGGCGTTCCTGAAGGAGAAGGGCATCATCGCTCTGACCAACTACCCGATCGCCATCCACGAGCAGGAAGGCTTCCCGTTCGGCAACGGCGATCCGAACCCGGTCCTGCCGCTGACCGAGTGGCATTCGGCCCGCGTTCTCTCGCTGCCGATCTATCCTGAACTGACCAAGGAAGAGGCGAAGTACGTGGCGGACGCCGTCCTCGAGTGGGAGGCGCAGTCCGGCGTAGCTTCGAGCCGCGAGCACGTGCTGGCAGCAAAGTAATCGGTAGTCGGCAGTATGAAGTAGACAGTGTCGGACCTGTTTGAGTTGTCAGACAGGTCCGACGTTTCTGACGGCAGGAATTCCAGGGCGGCGGTCGTACCACTGGAGTAGATATTCCCGGGAGGCAGACCGCCGTGGCTCTTACCGATGAGGAAGCTATAGAACGCGCGAAGACCGCCATTATGAACCTGGCGATCGGGAACATGAGGAAATCCGCCGCGGGTGGAGCGAACCTGGGTGCATTCATCCTCGGCTCGTGCATCATAGACTACCTGTCCTGCCTCTATGCAGGCAAGGATGTCGGCGGCGACGGGTACCGCGAGTTCGTCAGCAGGTTCTTCGAGGACAAGCGCTACGATCCGAGGGATCTCTGGACGAGCATCCGGTGCGGGCTGGTCCACAAGTTCGCGGTCGAGGACGGGCGGTTCGCCTACACGCACAACGAGCCGCACCTGCACTTCAAGACCGACAAGTCCGGCCGCACGTATCTGAACCTCGAGCAGTTTATGGATGATATCGAGGCCGCCGCCCGGAGGTTCTTCGAAGCGGTCGATGCCGATCCGGAGATCAGGGCGCACGTCGTGAAGCGAGTCACCAAGGTCGGGATCATGAGGGTCTTCGATCCGGAGTTCTGAAGGCCAAGGGGTAAGAAGCCGGTCTACTCATTACTCTTTGGCCCCCCGGAGGGATTGCTTTGGACACCGTACAGATCGGCAACCGGACAGTCAGCCGCTTCATCCTGGGAACGAACCCGATCAGCGGATTTTCGCACCAGAGCGTCGAGATGGACCAGCGGATGGTCGACTGGTACACGCCCGAGCGGATCAGGGCGCTCCTCGTGGACGCCGAGTCGCTGGGGATCAACACCGTCATCGCCCGGACTGACATGAACGTGATGCGCTTCATGCGGGAGTACTGGGACGAAGGTGGCACGATGCAGTGGTTCGCGCAGACCTGCCCGCCGGAGGGACCACCCGAGGTGTGCATCCGACGAGCGATCGACGGCGGCGCGGCGGCATGCCATCTGCACGGTGGATACATGGACCACTGCCTGGCGAACGGCAACCTGGAGCAGATCCCGGGGCTGATCGAGATGATCCGCTCGGCGGGGATGGCTGCCGGTATCGCGGCGCACGACCCGCGAGTGATCGAGTGGGCGGAGGAGCACATCGACGTCGACTACTACATGTGCTGCTACTACAACTCGATGCGCCGGGACGAGCGGCCGGAGCACGTGCACGGGGCGAAGGAATGGTTCTGGCCCGAGGACCGGGAGACCATGACGCAGCTCATTCAGGCGCTCTCGAAGCCGGCGATCCACTACAAGATCCTGGCGGCCGGCCGGAATGACCCGAGGGAGGCGTTCGCGTACGCGGCGAAATCGATGCGTCGGGGTGACGCGGTCTGCGTTGGGGTCTATACCGAGCACAACCCGAACATGCTCCGTGAGGATGTGGAGTTGTTCGAGCGACAGAGTATAGTCTAGACTTACTCAGCGTAAGGAGGTAGCAGTATGTCAGAGAGAGCCAAGCCGTTCCTGAGCGGAATCGAATCGATGGCCAAGCTGTACTCCAGCCTGTTGTTGGGCGGACGTAAGAGGATCGTTCTGACCGGCCATTTCCCGTTCGACCAGAACGATTTGCAGGAGGTACTTGCTGCTTTCCATGATACGACGACGGGACAGGACTTCGATGATGAAGTCGCCGACTTCGTCATCATCGGCAGGAACGACTTTGATGAAGTTCTGATACGGAGCATTGTGAAGCGGTGGGGGAATGATCCTATCTATCTGCCACAAGAGGCCCTTATAGACCAGCTTCTATTCGGTTGGGATTGGCATGAGAATCCAGAGTGGCTACTAGACCTCGCCGAATCACACCCAGGTCTCCAGTTCCTACAGTCCTGCCAAGGATTCGCTTGGCCTGGCACCGAAGCTGAGGAGTCGTCGGGCTCCCATGAAGGGCAGGATGTGCAGTTCGAGGATGAGACAGACTTGCACAGATTGGGTTATGTAGTCGGAAAGAACGGACTCAGTGACTACGAACGCTGGCAACTGCTCTGCAATAAAGCTGTACCAGAATATGGTCTTCAGACGATCGCATATACCATAGCCAGTAACATCAAGAGGTTCAAGAGGCAAAGGAATGGTCGAGTGAAGTATGAGAAGTCGATCAGAGATTGGGAGTCTGATCTAGAACGTCTGAGGAAAGAGTACTACACCGGGAATTTCAGATGGCCATCCATCGAGCCGTAAGAACCTGTCGGCTTCATGTGGTGCCACTTGTCTGTCATCTGTCTCACGCATTTGAGAGTTCTTAAGGAGGAATCGTGTCAGATAAGACTTACACCGTCGCAATCACGGGTTGCGGCAAGAGAGGGAAGGTCCACGCGGACTACTTCACGAAGAACGGCCGATTCAAGGTAGTCGGCGTCAACGATATCGACCAGACGCGGATGGACGAGTGCGGCGCACTATGCGGGAATCCCCCGCAGTTCGCCGACACCGCCGAGATGCTGAAGGCCACCAGGCCCGACGTCTACTGCTTCTGCACGCCGCCGACCGTCCGCCTGCCGATGATCAAGCTCGGGGTCGAGAACGGCGTCAAGCTGATCGCTTACGAGAAACCGATGGCCACCAGCATGAACGAAGCCATCGAAATGCGCAAGCTCCTCAACGACGCAGGCGTCAGGTCGGTGCAGAGCCATCAGCGCAAATACAACATCCAGTTCAAGCGCGTCAAGGAGATCGTCGAGAGCGGCGAACTCGGACGCATCCACACGATCTACGCCCACTGCCTCGGTTGGATGATGCACATGACCACCCACCTCGCCGACTACATGCGCTGGTTCAACGACTGGGACGATGTCGAGTGGGTAATCGGCCAGGTCCACGGCCGCGAGAAGCTCACCGACAACCATCCCTCGCCGGACTACGTGAGCGGCTTCCTGCAGTTCGCGAACGGCGTCCGGGGGATCATCGAGGTCGGAAGCCTCGCGCCGGACACACCGGAGGTCGAGTACTGGTGGCGCAAGGTCAAGATCAGCATCCAGGGCACCGAGGGGTTCGCGGAGTGCTTCGTCGGCGGCGGCTGGAGAGCATGCACGAAGAGCGGCGGGTTCCGCGAGGACCTCGAGGAGGGCACGTGGGACGGCGACTCCGAGCAGGCGCCGTATATCCAGGATATCGCCGAGTACCTCGACGGCACGAAGGAGCATCCGTGCAACGGCGAGCAGGCGTACAAGGATGAGGAGATCATGTGCGGCATCATCCGCTCAGCGGCGGAGAGAAAGCAGATCATGCTCCCACTCGGCCCGAGCGACGAGCTCGAACTCGATACTCTCGATCGGATTCTGCCCGAAGAGTAAGACCAAGCACAAGCAGCCAGGGTCTTCACATGCAGATGCGGAGCGCGGGATTCCCGCGATCCGCATTTTGCGTTATACTGGGTCGTGACACACCCTCATGCCCATGCTCTCCTTGCCCTGACCCTTCGCGGGAATAACAGGCCGAACAATTGGGTAAGAAGGCATAGAGGATATCAGCACATGAGACATCCTGAGGAAAAGCCAGGCAGGACCGCCCTGCAGATCGCCCTGATCTACGTAGTCCTGTCTGCGATATGGATACTGTTCTCCGACCTGCTGCTGATCGGCGTCAGCGACCCGGAGCTGTTCGGCACCCTGTCGATCGTCAAAGGTTGGTTCTTCGTGCTCGTCACCGGCGTGCTGCTGTACCTGATGGTGCAGCGCACGATCTCGCGCATCCTGCACGCGGAAGCCCGGATGGCTCTCATCTTCAACAGCGTCAACGACGCGATCGCGCTCTTCTACCTCGAGGGAGGACGCCCGGGCAACTTCATCTCGGCCAACAGGACGGCTATCGAGCAACTCGGCTACACGAGCGAGGAACTCAGCAACATGACGCCGCTGGACCTTATCAAGCCGGAACTGCGCGATGAGGCGCTGGGCGCGGTCCGCGAGCTGTGCCGGACTGGGAGCGCCGTGACGGAAACGTGCGTGCTGGCGAAAGACGGCCGCGAGATCCCGGTAGAGATCAACGTCAAGACGGTCAGAGTCGAGGGCAGGGTGATGGGCGCAGCCGTCGTGCGCAATGTCGCGGAGCGGAAGCGCGCGGAAAGGGAGCGGCGAGAGCAGGCTGTCGAGGCCGAGAGGGACAAACGCCGTTTCTACCGTGAGACGATCATGGCCGTTACCGGAGGCAGGTTCGAGCTTGCGGACCCCGCGGACGCCAAGGACTGGATCCGCGACCCCGAGTTGGCGCTCCACATATCCGGGCCACAGGAACTTGCAAACGCCCGTCACGAGGTGCTAGAGTACTGTCGAAAGGTCGGGATGAGCGAGGACTCCGTGTACGAGTTCGAGCTGGCCGTTGGCGAATCGCTCGGGAACGCCGTGAAGCATGCCGGAGAGGGTTGGCTCTATGCAGGCGTCAGGGACGGCTCCATCTGGGTGGCGGTCGTCGATCACGGCAAGGGGATAGACACCTTCATGATCCCGAAGGTCGCCCTCCTCACAGGTTTTACCACGAAGGCTTCCATGGGCCTCGGGTACACGCTGATACTTCGGGTGTGCGACCATGTCAAACTGGCGACGGGCCCGGAGGGGACGACCGTCGTGATGGAGAAGTCGCTGAAGCCGATATCCGAGCTTGAGGACCGTCTCTCCGTCTTCACTGGAATCGAGTAAGATGCCCATGCCAAGATGCCGCATACTACCCAGCCTCGCGCTCCTGCTGCTCCTGATACCGATGACCTCCTCGGCCGCGCCGGACTACACGGTCAGCCTGGTCGATCCGAGCGTCAGGGCAGTTCGCGGACAGACCGCCGAACTTGTCGTCGGGATCGAGTTCCTGGACGGGTTTGCCAGCAGCGGGATCACTCTGCAGGTACCCCAGGCTCCCGGCGCGGCTTCGTTCACCCCGGCAGCCCTGTCCGGGGAAGGCGGCTCGCTCCTGCGCATCGATACCGGCGCTCTCGACCCCGGAGTCTACAACTGGCACGTGCAGGCGGTCTCGGACGGCTCGATCAGGTCCGCGCCCTTCACCCTGGAGGTGATCGCCGCCGCCGAACTCGAGTTCTACACCTTCGACGCGGGGCTGAACAAGATCACCCTGTCATCACTGAGCCCGACCTCTCAGAGCGTCACTGAGATCTACCTCACGGGCAGGGGCTCCGACGGCTTCCAGTTCGCCACAGGCACTCCCATCACGCTCACGTCGGGCAACCCGGAGATCCTCGCCGTCTATCCGCATCCGGACGGCCACTTCCGCGTCTACGCGATCGACAGCGGCAGCACGCTCCTGACCGCGACGGCGCCGGACGGTTACTCGCGGTCGATCCCGGTCAGCATCGACATCCCGTCTCAGCCGCGGATCACCGAGATGAGCGTGAGCCCGAGCACCGTCACCAACAGGGGCGACGAGACGATCACGTTCACCGCGACCGGGACCGGTCCGCTCACCTCCGTCGCTTACGACGGCCTGACCCTCACCAACGACAGCGGCTTCTGGTACAACGACGGGCGGTCGTACATCGGCGCCGGATGCGTGCCCGAGGGCCTTCCGCCGGGGAGCGCCTACCTGTTCCGCGCTCAGATGGCGCCGGATACGGTCAGAGTGGTTCCGCTGACGGTCGTGAACGATCCCACAAGGGGAATGATCAGAGGTGCGGTGTACCCGCGCGCGCCGGGCGGACCGGGTGCGGTGAGCGGCCGGATCGAGGTCTACGACACGGGTGGTGTGGTCGTCGCGGATACCGATTGCGGCAGGGAGTTCGGCATCGGTTACCTCCCGCCGGGAACATACAAACTGCGGTTTGCGCCGTCGGACGAGCAGGCGCTCCGGCCCGAGTGGTGGCCGAACGCCGACAGCTTCGAGTCCGCCTCGGATGTCATCGTGACCGCCGGAGGCACGGTTGACGGCATCTACTTCTTCCCCTCGCCGCCCGACGAGCCGCAGCCTCCGAGGATCGTCTCGACCGCTCCCGCCGACGGGGAGATCGGCGTCGTGCGCGCGACGATCACCGCCGTGTTCAGCCGGCCGATGGACGTCTCCACGCTCAACTCGGACACCTTCCGCGTGGCCGATGGGCAGGGCTCGCCGGTGTCCGGCACGATAACCTGCCCTGACGGGATCACCGCCGTGTTCACACCGTCCGTGCCTCTGGCCGACGGTGCGACGTTCACCTGCACCGTGACCACGGGAGCCGCCGATACGGAGGGCCTCCCCCTTGCGCAGGACCACTCCTGGAGCTTCTCGACGGCGGCGGACGCGGACCTCCTCAGCGAGGCGAGGGAGCTGTCGGACGGGGTATCGGTGGCGCTCGGCGGCAAGATCGTGCATCTCCACCAGGGAGGGTTCGCCTACATCGCGGAGCCTGATCGGTCGTCCGGGATGCGGATCGAGGGAACGATCTCAGACGCATCCGACCGATCAGTGGTCTCGCTGACGGGCGTGGTGGCGACGACTTCCGGCGGCGAGAGGTACATCGACGTCCGAAGCCTCACGGTCTCAG
>Ga0208826_1000060_pt1 | contig 131282 bp, 113 predicted proteins | sample AD_UKC115_MetaG_FD_184451 | JGI IMG/M metagenome (GOLD analysis project Ga0208826, IMG submission 184451) | Active sludge microbial communities of municipal wastewater-treating anaerobic digesters from Hong Kong - AD_UKC115_MetaG (SPAdes)... | ecosystem: Engineered > Bioreactor > Anaerobic >... | reverse complement strand
GGTCACCGTCGAGGTGCGATGTCGAGTCCCTGGTGAGTCACTTTCTATTTAATCAACGAAGAAGGTTCAGGGTCACCGTCGAGGTGCGATGTCGAGTCCCTGGTGAGTCACTTTCTATTTAATCAACAAAAAGGGTTCAGGGTCACTCGTGCAGAAGAGGGTTCCTAAATAGTTTGTGACGGATGACCTCACCGTAGCTAAACCTGAAAGAATTGATCGTCACGAAAATAACCAAATGCACGATTAATCCCTTCGCCATTTCCGAATTATTAGAAATCAGGTAGACTCACCACCCCCTTTCAAGCCTTCCTACCATTTTATAGCGTCATCGCAACATTCACATATTGATTGATTATTTGGACTGTTTATTAGCTGTGGTAGAATTACATCCTTTATGATGCGTACTTTGCCTACATGGTAAATATCCATTGATAGTTTCTAACTAGAACAAAATTTTCAGGATCATGAACATGTTTAATACTTCCGTAAACCGCACCTCTCTCGCTCGTTTTGCATGGCTATCGATAGCTGCAGCGGTATTGACGATTGGGTTGAAATTCACAGCATATCTCCTTACTGGCTCCATTGGGTTATTTTCCGATGCGATCGAGTCAATCGTTAATTTGCTGGGAGCTTTAATGGCATTGACCATGCTTACCCTTGCTGCCAAACCTCAAGATGAGAACCATGCTTTTGGGCACAACAAGGCAGAGTATTTTTCCAGCGGACTGGAAGGTGGATTGATCCTGATAGCTGCCATCAGCATTGGCATTACAGCAGTAAAACGTCTGCTTGATCCTCAACCGCTTGAGCAACTGGGAATTGGATTGGCGGTTTCTCTGGCAGCTTCCATCATCAATCTGGGTGTGGCATTGGTGCTGCAAAAAGCAGGTAAGCGTTATGAATCAATTACATTACAGGCAGATTCAAAACACCTGATGACCGATGTCTGGACTTCAGCAGGCGTACTGGTTGCAATTGGTGCCGTTGCATTGACCGGGTGGCAACCCCTTGATCCGATCATTGCCCTGGTTGTTGCGGCTAATATCGTATGGACGGGAATTCACATAATTCGAAGCTCTGCGCTAGGATTGATGGATTCAGCTATTTCAACGGATGAAATAAAGAAAATTACTGAGGTCCTTGAAGCCAATTTTCAGAAACCAGTAGAATATCATGCTTTACGAACTCGACAATCGGGTTCACAACGTTTTGTTTCACTTCACGTGTTGGTACCAGGAAAGTGGACAGTTCATCGAGGTCATCAATTGCTGGAACACATTGAATCCGACTTACACCATGTCATCCCCAATCTGACCATGTTCATGCATCTTGAATCGCTGGATGATCCATCTTCATGGGAAGATATTGCATTGAACCGTGAAGCTACCAATACCGCGAATCCATTGGATAACCATATTCATCCTCATACCGAGGATAAAGAAAAAAAGGGCCAGCCCAGGGTAGATTTGCCCATTATGGATAACTGATAACTTTCAGGGTCACATTGCACTAATCTCTCTGAAGTTTCAAGGCCAGCTTCAAAATATAAACGAGAGCGTATCCCCTTCACACGAGTTATCCTGGTAAGATACGATGGCTTTACCAGTTCGAGGATCTTCAGTACAGCAATCCCCATTTTCTCCGACAATATATTCCGTTTCATTGGAGTCTTTCCAACCCGAGGTGTCTATTCAGTATTATTAATAGCCAATGAGTTTAGTTTAGTGATGACATCAGAGTTCACCCCTCAAATCTCCTTCAGCAGATGTGCATCACAAACCTTTAATTTCTCTGATTCGCAAAATTCGCCGGCATTTCTGGAAATTTCTAAAACATCTTTACTTTGTAATAAAGAGCGACTCCCCAAAGGATTATCTTAAATTGACATTCATCTATAGAATAGGCAAAATCGAGAACATCACAGCTGTTAGCATGTTCAAGGGTACTATTCTTTTCTTTATCAGATACTTTTCAAAGATTATTACCTTTAATAACAAACCCTGGATCACATGCTCTTTCTTGCCCAATTTTTTAAATAACTACAAAACTCCATTTCATCTATCATCAAACACCCCATCTTTCAGAATATGCGTTTTTATCTATGTGATGTCCTGGAACCATGTCGCTCGATACTGTTTACCAAAAGAAAGGCATAAATGAGTTGATACCTGAACCGTTTGACCAGTGGCTCACTCTTCCACTCGACTTATTAAAACTTTATCTACCCTCCTGCCATCCATATCTACTACTTCAAAACGGTAACTATTCCAGGTAAACGTATCTCCTACAACGGGTAGCCTTTCGAGCATCGCCAACACCAAACCACCCAGCGTTTCATAACGGATTTCTGCTTCTTCAGGGAGTTCTTCGACATCCAGCAGCATTTTTAGATCATCCACCACATACAATCCATCCACCAGCCATGATCCATCAGCCCGTCGTGTTACTTCAGGTATTTCATTTGCGTTACTGGTGATCGCATGACCAAGCATTACTTCCAGCACATCACTACGGGTTACCAACCCCAACACACCACTGAATTCATCAATAATGATCGCCATATCGGTGGCATTCTCTCGCATATAATCCAGGGTATCCAATGCAGAGATGGTTTCTGGCAAAAAGATGACCGGGCGAAGGATATCGCGCACAACGACTTTTTGATCCTGGGCAAGCTTAACCATTACATCGCGCACATCGAGCACTCCCAGCACTGAATCCAATTGTCCTTCATAGACAGGAAAGCGAGCATAAGGGTGTTCTACCAGTGATTGGCGGATCTCTTCCCATGGTTCTTCAATGTCGATAAAGACAACTTCTGTTCGAGGAGTCATTAACGAAGAAATAGTACGGTCGTCTAATTTGAAAACCCTATCTACCATTTCCTGCTCTGAAGATTCGAAGACCCCTTCTTTGGCGCCATCCGAAATCATAGACCGAACATCTTCCACCGTAACGCCGGGTTCTGGAGAAGGTTTAACTCGAAAGAGTTTTAGAAAAAGGCTGGTAGTGCCAGATAGCAAGCTTACAACAGGACGGGTGATGATCGACAACACATGCATCACGGGTGCCAATGTAGCTGCCAGGTGATCTGCATGCATAAGGGCAATTTGCTTGGGGAGTAATTCACCAAACACCAGCGACAGGAAAGTGATCAAGACAACAACTAATGCAACCGATAATTCCTGGCTATATGGTACCATCGCTGGAATTTTTGCTAGAGCACGTTGTAATGCATTTGCAAGAGTAACTCCACCAAATGCACCACTGAGAATACCGATAAGTGTAATAAATACCTGAACTGTGGAAAGAAATCGTGATGGGTTTTTCAAGATCTTTAAAGCTCGTTCAGCCCCCTTGTTGCCATCTTCTACGCGCTGTTCTAACCTCACCTTGCGTGCAGAAACGATTGCCATTTCAGATAACGCAAAAAAACCGTTTATACAGACCAGCAAAATGATGATAAGGAATTCAAACCCTACTGAATGCATCCATCTCCATTATATTTAACAAAAACCCTTTTTTCTATTTTACCCAGAAAATTACTTTAATAGCAAAACTGTAATCTCTGAAAGACCTTTCGTCTGACTGGTTTGTATTATGATATATATATATGATCCCGGTAAACTACCTCAGGGAGGCTTCCCGATGAAATTTCGTATAAGTTTGTTTTACTTTATTGTGCCAGTTGTTCTGTTGTTTTCAGCATGTATTCCCATCAATACTACATTGGAAGAAACCACAACAGTAAATGGGACAATGGTAGCAACCTCAGCTCCTGTGGAAAATGTGAGTGATGTGAGGGTGGAGAAGAATATCACCTATGCCAATCCTCAGGTAGATGGCGTTGTGCAAAGCCTGAAATTGGATATATACATTCCTCAGGGTGTTTCGGGGAATATGCCTGGTCTGGTATTTATCCATGGCGGTGGATGGATGGAAGGAAGCAAATCGGATTGCCCAGGGAAGACATTGGCAAAAGGCGGGTATGTTGTCGCCTGTATCGATTATCGTCTGGTGGGGGTCGATGGCGCTTGCTCAAAAGATTCAATATTCCCTGCAGCTGTTCAGGATGTTAAATCAGCGATTCGCTGGCTTCGGCAGAATGCACGATCTTATTCCATCAATCCAGACAAGATCGGATTGATCGGTGATTCATCAGGTGGGCACCTCGCTGTTCTGGCAGGGGTATCAAAAGGAGTGAAGATTTTTAACAACACTCAGAACAGCGGTCCGTCAGATGCAGTCCAGGCGATCGTTGATTGGTATGGCCCGGTGGATGTTACAAAAATGGAAATTGCTTTCACTGAAGATGCATGTAAAGTCAAAAAGAGTGAACTATCAACAACGTATGGCGATGCACCTACTATGAGCCTGACATACGCCTGGAGCCGTTTTTTGGGCGGTGGATTGGATAACTCGGAGGTTTTAAACCGAGCCAAACAGGCAAGCCCACTTTCATATCTTGATGGAAACGATCCACCCATTCTGATCATCCAGGGAGCTTCGGACAATGTTGTTCCCCCTGAACAGAGTCAGATTCTATCTGATGCAATAAAAAATGCCGGGATCAAGACTTCATTTATCAGTTTACCCGGGGTCAATCACAGCTATGGCAGTGCATCTAATGTGAATAAGAATTTCAGCAATGCAACCCTTAGTTTCTTTGATCTTTATTTAAAATAGCGCAGTATGGTTTTGTTTTCAAACGATCTTGAGCAGCTTGAGCAAACTCCCATCACATTTACCTGGAATGGAGTTGCTGGTTTACTGTTTCAAGCAGGTGACAAAGTATTGGCGGTTGATCCTTTCTTTACCAGGCCCTCGGTCTTCGACCTGCTATTTAAGAGTCTGAATCCCGATCGTGAAAGGATACAGAAAGCCATACCTAGATGTGACGCGATTTTTGTCAGCCATGCACACCATGACCACCTGATGGATGTCTCCACAGTAGTTGCAGCCACAGGCGCATTGGTATATGCTCCGAGAAATGCCTGCAGGCTGTTGGCTGAAATGGGGGTTCTGGAGGAAAAAATTCATCCAATCAGGCTGGGTGATCAAATAAGCCTGAAACCTTTTGAGGTCACTGTTGGAGTAGGAACTCATATCAAGCTACCTCTTCCATTAAGTGGCAAACTGCCTAAGAATATTCACCACCCACCTCGTTTTTTGGATTATAAAAGAGATGGGGTGTTCAGCTTTTTGATTCACGTGGAGGAACTCGCTATTACAATCGCGCCTGCTACGCCGGTGCAATCAGATTTGATGTTTTTATACCCTTATGAATTGAGAAAAATCAAAAAATTAGCGAAAATTTTTCCTCCTCGAACCGTTGTACCCATTCATTGGGATAATTTATTTCAACCTCTCAGGAATCCTCCTCAGCGACCTGGTGTGCTTCCCCATCTAGTCATTTCTCAATTTTCCTGCTGGCTGAAGAAAATAGCCCCAACGATTGACCTATTAATTCCGGAATATTTTCGTGCTTATGATGTAAGGAAGGTTCTCAAGCGTTAGTATTTTTAAGGGAGAGATTCATTAGAGAAAAATTTATTAATTTTTAGCGATTTTTCTTCGTGATATACTTTTAACTAAACGATAGACAAAGATTCAAAAGAGGTTTTTATGAAAAGTCTGCTCATAATGCGGCATGCTAAATCTAGTTGGAAAGATACGAATATTCAAGATTTTGATCGCCCCCTTAATAAACGGGGGAGGTCAGATGCCCCGGTGATGGGACAGCTTTTAAAAGATCGCGAATTGCTTCCCCAACGGATCTTATCTTCAACAGCAGTACGTGCGCGTAAGACTGTCGAATCAATCGTAGCTTCCAGCGGCTATAAAGGAGAGATCATCTATCTTGATTCTTTCTATATGGCAGAACCCATCACTTATCTTGAATCTTTACGTCTGTTATCTGATGATCTGGAACGTGTAATGATCATGGGGCACAACCCCGGATTAGAGAGCCTGTTGCAACAGTTATCCAGGCAGGTAGTAGCTCTTCCCACAGCAGCAATTGCATTTCTGACGTTGCCAATTAAACATTGGTCTGAATTAAGAGTAGATACAGAAGGTGAACTAGTGGAATATTGGGTGCCGCGTGATCTTCCTGGTTATGAGATTAAAGAAAAGCATGGGGAACCATCAAAGAAACAGAAAGAAAGCCACAAAGATAAGAAATCACAAAAGGATGCGGGAAAATGAGCGAATTTTTCGAAGTGACCGCAGATACTTTTGCTCAAAAAGTGACTCAAGCCAATCTGCCTGTTTTACTTGAGTTCAGTGCTCCCTGGTGTAATCCCTGTAAACGGCTCGAACCAGTCCTTGAAGAACTAGGACGCGAATGGAAGGGGAAGGTCTTGTTAGCCAGGGTGAACGTAGATGAAAGCCCGGAACTGGCGATGAAGCACCAGGTGATGAGTGTACCTACTATGATCCTAATGACGCCTGGAAAAGAAGTCGCCCGTTTGATTGGGCTACAAAGTAGAGAAAAAATCATCGAACGTTTTGCATCTCACCTGTAAACTATAGGTCAACATGAAATAGAACCTTTAGCGGGAAGAATTTATATTAAAGGTTCTAATATTTTTGAAATATCTGAACATCTCAGTCCTAGATTTTATTTTACGGTAGACCCCAACTACTTTCACGGCCATCGAGTTTTCAAGTTCGCCCTGTTCACAAAACTGGCTAATGAAGCTCCTACTTTATCCGGCTCTTCCAGCATGACCATGTGCCCACAGTTGGAAATACTTTCGAATTTTGCACCGGGTACACTTTTCGCAAGAAGTCTGGCATCCCTTGAAGGGACGATTTGATCTTCAGCGCCGCAAATGATCTGAGCAATAATATTGCTACCATCGGGGAACTTATGGAATTCATATCCCATACACGCATGAATGTCAGCAGCTAAAGCAGCAGGGCGTATTTCGAATAGACTCTTGTTTACTTTCTCTATAAGCTTTTTGTTAGCCTTGCTACTAAGCATCATGTTTGAAAGCCATTCTACAGTATCGAAAATCATTTTTTCATTTCCAATGCTTTCTTGAATACTCTTTTCGATGTGGAAGATGGTGCCGATAGAAAGCAAACCCAACCCGAGGACTCTATCAGAATGGTCTCGAGCTATCTGAAGCGCAATTGCTGATCCCATAGAATGTCCTACCAATATGGCACTGAATATTTCAGCCTTATCCATAAATTGGATCACTGCTTTGGCATAGCTGGATATTGATTGCAGTCCTTTCCCTTTTGATTTACCATGACCGGGAAGATCTAGTGCGTATACATTTTCGCCTCTCATCATTCGAATAGGAGCAGGCCAGATCAGATGACTGCTTCCCATACCATGAAGGAGAATAACAGGTGTGCGTGTTGGATTTCCGCCTTGATATAGCGCGTAAAAATGATCATCAATAAAAGGCATATCGTAATTTATCGGGATCGCTGCAAGCGATCAGTTGCAGCATCGCTCAATGGAATAAAGATACGGACGCGTGTACCTTTACCAGGAGCAGAATCTACATGTAACAGGCCATTAATCAGATCAGTGCGTTCACGGAGGTTGACCATTCCCAGACTGCCGCGTTTTTCATATGCGTTGGTAACCGCAGATACATCGAAACCAACACCATTGTCTGCGATCTCTAGCAGAAGAATATCAGGATCTTTTGGAATGGCGCGCAAACGAACTGAGATTGTTTCTGCATGGGCATGTTTGCGCGCATTATTCACTGCTTCTTCCACGAGATAAAAAGCCACACCCTGACGAGTAGCATCCAGCCTGGCAAGAGCGTCTTTATCCAATTGGATCACAACATTCTGTTGATAATTGTCGCGCATCTTTTCTGCCATAGTCTGCAAAGCAGCTTCAAGACCCTGGGTTTCCAGAGCCAATGGGCGTAATGTAAATAACATATGACGAATTTCGTTGGTGGTCTTGCGCGCCAGGTTCTCAATTTGCTCTACTTCTTTCTTTGCTGCATCCAGATCAGTGTCCATATACTTTCGAGCAATGTTCGCCCGCATTGCAAGGGATGCTACTGCCTGAGTAGGGCCATCATGTAGATCTCGCGCAAGATCTTTTCGGGCTTCTTCCATGCTCTGCACCAGACGTTCTTTTTCATCTGACAGGTCTTGAAACAGACGCGCATTCTGAATAGCAATCACCGCCTGGTGGCTGAGAAGCTCAAGAGTTTCGCAGCGATCTGGAGTAAAGAAACCTTTTTCTGGATGGGCAACAAGCAAAACGCCGTATGAATCCAGACCACGCATCAAGGGAAGGCAAAAAGCTGCGTCGCAAAGTTGTACCCCAACCAACCGTGAAAGTTCCGGGTCTTTCGCGGGTTCTTCAACCAAAACCGGTTCACCCTGCGTGATAACCTGTGCCAGTGCACCTTGCACACCAGGAAGGGTTGTTTTTTGGTCATGAGGAGAAAAACGACGAGAACAGGCGACCATAAGATCACCTTCTCCATGCAGCAATACTGCCCGAGACATAAGCTCTGCCTGGGTTTGTGGTTCACCCATTGCTGTCACGCACAAATCAAGAATAGTATTCAAAACTTCCTGATAATCCAGCGTTGTGCTCAAATTCTCAAGTAGCATGTTGAATTTTTGTGATTGATCACGTTCATGCTGTCGGGCAGCTCTTTCGATTTCTTTCTTCTGATTGAAGATAGCCAGTTGCTTTGCCCGCTGGCGAATGTAGGCTTTGTGGCTAATCAATCCAGCGAGAGCTACAATAATCACATTTATTACGAAGGCAATTCCCAGCCAGATAAAACGTTCCAAGCCGTACTGTGATCCAAATATTGTCCATATTGTCTGGATAAGAAAAGCAATAACCCCTGTCCAGATTGCCCCCTTCCATTCATAATAAATGCCGCCAGTGATGATTGGAAGAAGGATAATAAACCACGGTAAAGAACCAGCTAATCCACCCGAAAATGTAAAAAGAGCAGCAGCGATCACAAAATCAAGGAGCACGCTTAAAATGCGCTTTGCATTGAATTGCTTGTTGGTAATACTCAGATAAGAGATGAGGACATTCCAAACAGCAGAAGCTGTCATGAGACCCGCCGTTATGGGAGTATACCAACTGGTCAATCCAGCGATCACGGCAGTGCCGATCAGGAATACCCATCGGAAGAAGGATGCATACCAATCGGAATAAAAAAGGGTGTCAAAGGAACGCATTATTTATTGTACCATCCAAATAAATACCGTACCATCTGCAGATGCGGAAAGCAAACGCGTACCGTCGGGAGAGAAAGCAAGAGCAGTCAGGATGTCTGAATGTGCAGACCAGTCTCCCAATCTGTGTTGTTGAGCAACATCCCAGAGGGTAAGAGTTTTTCCATTGGTAGAAGCCAACAGGCTACCATCAGGTGCATATGTTAATGCTAATGAAACCATGTCACCGCTAAGTAAGATTGAAGGTGGCAGTATATTCTCGGGATCCCACAATTTAATAACGGGGAGAAAATCATTTCCAATTGTCGCACCAGACGCGGTTGCCATTGTCCTGGTGTCAGGGCTCAGCGCCCATCCCTGGACAAAATCTTCATGTTCCAGACGGGCTGCCAGAGCGCCACTTGCAGTATCGATCACCTGTACAGTACCACGGGCTATAAATACCAGCTTTGATCCACCAGCTGCGAAATGAACAGAATAAACGGGAGCTGCGGTTTCGAAGCCGGTATAACTGGTGAGGAAATTACCTGTCTGTACATCCCACAGATCAGCCCTAAAACGCTCATCTGAAGTAGTGAGCAAGGTTTTTCCATCAGGTGAAAACTCTGCCATAGGGAAAATATCTGTAGGTTTGATCGAAAGAACTTTGGTACCGGTTGTAATATCCAATAAATCAATTGTCTGGTGTTGATCTGTTATGGCAAAAAGGTTGGCTGCCAGTGAAAAATCGAGCAGCTCATACGATTGGATCTGAATATTATTGAGGACTTTCAGGCTTTTCGCGTCGAATATTTGAAATCCCTCACTGGAAGCCACAGCAAATCGTGAGCCATCTGCACTCCATTCCAGGTGATAGGGATTGGCGAATTGCACCTGCGAAACGGTGCGCAGGTACCCTGCATTGGAAACACTGATCACAGCCGGTAAAGGTGTCGGAGATTCTACGGGTGCACTTACTTCAGTTGCAGGAGATTCCGTTTCGACCTGTTTTTTATCTCCATTGGCTGGTTTGCAGCCCGAAACCAGAATAATCAGGATGACCCCCACCAGGATTAATCGCCACTGCTTCATTCTTACCTCCTCAATCAGAACTGCGCGCCATTAATCGGTAATAATATAAGTATACTTTACCACTTTTCGCATCAGGAAGAAAACCAATCGCAGCTCTCCCAAGGGAGAGAGAGGTATCGGAAATAGCTGCAATTTCATTATTTTCATCCCAAACAAAGAGCTGGTTTTGAATACAACCGATTCTGTACCAACCCCAACCTCCATTCGCAAGGGTATGGGTGGTTTCTCCACTCGCCAGTTCAGTAGATATGCCATTCACTATTTTGACGAGCGACCATCGTTTCTGGTTTAACATCAGACCGTAGTAATTATTTTCATCGTTATATCGTACTGCAAGAGTAATTTGTCCCTGGTTCTTTTCGAAAGCCAGGTTGGCTTCCAACTGCATATCTTGCAATTCATCTATCCTATTTCCGTCTTGATCCAGGATTTTTACCCAGATTGGGTCAATAAAGGATAGATGCAATGCCGGCAGATTTTGGTAAGGTTCTAAATCATAAACGAAACCCAATGCAGTCAGGTTCCGCCATTCATTTTGGAGGTCGGCTGTAGAACGAAAATAAGATGATGAAACTGGCTTCCAGGGGCGGTTAGGCACAATAATGGTATCAGCAGAGGTGGGAAGGATATTCTGTGTAGCTGTGAGAGTAAAAACAGGTATTTCTTTGATCTTCGAAGGGAGGGGAGTCTTTGAGGAATTTATTTGTGTACCACCTGTTGTTGAGATCCCCTTTTTACCATCAGGTTTGCCAGCCGATTGCCAGATGACCCATGATAATGTCAGCATGGCAAGAATGAACAGTACGATAAAAATCATCTGCCGGGCATGCCTCTGCCTGGCGACTTGTGAGGGATCGGGGCTTTTTTCAGGTGTTGACATGATTCTATGAGAAGATCAAAGGATTAATGCGTATTATACCCAAACGAACTTTATTTTACCTTTTGGGAAAAAGCACTATGATCTTTCCATCGAGAGCAGCAATGGAATATCATGGAGAATGCATAATAGCAATCTGATTATTTGGAAAATTCTGTCCAAAGTTCCAGGTCGTCAGATGAATTTGTGTAACGTTCCAGCCAGAGCTGCTTCCCATTTACGTCACTTTTTTCCAGATAATATGGTCCTGTACCTAACCAGAAATGATTATGATCGTCAAACCAGTTAGTCAGGTTTTTATATCGCTGAGTCACCTCTTCTGTAGAGATGTACTTGTTGAGAGTAGGTGCATAGGGGATATAATTTTCAGCTGCTGCTTCGCCAATTTTTTGCTTTAAAATATTGAGGCTCGCGCCACCCACAAAATTCGTCCATTCTATGCCCAGCGCATCTGCCTTTTCAAGAGAATATGCCAATTCACCATTTGCTTCTGCAAGGTTACTTAATGCAAGAACATGCCATGGAGCTTCGCCTGAAGTATATGTAGGGAAAAGAACAGGAATGTTCAATTCAGCATCCAAAGCCACTCTATCGCTGTAAAACTCGATGACCAGTGGATCCGTTGAGATTATTCGGATTGCTTTGAAATCCAACTTGAAAGAATCATAAACCGAAGTGTTGTATTCATCATAAATGGCACTTTCCGGTTTGCCCCGGTCAAACATCATGATCAGATGCATCACAAAATCAGCAGGTGATAATGGACTGCCATCATGCCAGGTCACTTCTTTAAACATATCTTCTGGATAATAAACAATGACCTTCTTGTTGGCGATCAACCCACCGGGATATTTTGCATTCGCAGTAATGAAGGTCTGCGAAGCGGCATCCCAATCCACCCAGGCATCACCCGGGATAGCAATATCAGGAACAGTCGATACACTGACCCAATCGAGAGTCTGATTGACCAAAGTTCCTTCTTTGACCACAACCTCTGCTTTTTCTATTCTCAGCGGCCAGGCGAGACCTGTATAGGGATCAAGTAAAGCATCTCCACTTTGAGTGGCTCGCATGAGAGCCAGGTCTTGAGACCAGCCACTACCCGAAATGGGATTCCAGGGATCGATTAACAGGTCTGACATACCGATATTCATTTGCCCGCCAACCTGGTTCGTGAAGCGTAAAGTATAAGGCCACATTTGGGAACCTTGAAAACCTCCAACCAGGTCAGATGCAAATATAATCCCTTTGTTGTAAGGAACATAATAGCGATTTTCCATTAACCAGATACGTACAGAATCTTGCAAAGATAACTCAAGCGCACGTTCAAGAGCAGCCTGGCGTTCATTATTGCTTCCAAATTCATTCTGAGCTAACAGGTCACACAGGGTTGAAAATTCCTCAGTCGGAGTATATGCTTTCCACAACTGTGCATCTTGAGAGCTATCTGGTGAATAAAACAGCTGGAAAATGCTACCTTCATTATGATTTATTGTGGTCGTAACCCAGGATCCTGTGTAAATATTCCATAGGCCTTCCGATGGATCGCTGCCGAGCCAAATTGGAGAAGCCTCGTCTCTCTTCTTATATTGCCGATCTATGGAAAACCCCATGGATTCAAGCTGGTCAGCCACATAATCACCCATAAGCTTCCGAGTGCCATCGGAATCATTACGGATCAGGAAGATTAGAGTGACTGGTTCTCCTTTATAGGTCCACACTCCACCGGATTTTACTGCACCCATAGATGCCATCTCGGAACTGATCACTTCACTGGCTTTGCCTAAGTCATACGCGTAATAAGCTTCCAGCTCATCCGCTTTTTCTTTACTGTTATTGTAATCAGGCAGACCAACTGTAAGTGGGAAATATTTAGGAACAGCTTTTCCTCTAAAAAACTGCTGGTTGATGTAATCACGGTCAATCAACCAGTTCATTGCTTCCCGGATCTTTGGGGAGGAGAATGGATTGAGCTTGCCAGTGCCTGGAAATTCTGGGCCGATTGGATTGAAGGTCAGATCATAATATAGTCCATAAGATTTTTTGTATTCCAATCCTGCAGCGTTAACAGAATCGAAATAATTAAAATCAAGACTATCCGCATAAAGATCAAGTTCTTTACTTTGCAATTGTGCAACAGCAGAATCTGGCGAAACTACTGAGATAGCAATTTTTTCCAGCCAACCGCCATACTGTGAAGGCGGTTTTGCGGTTTCGGTTGGCAATGTGGTAGGCATAATGCCTGCGATCTCTGTTCTTAATGCTGTTTCAGTTAGTTTCGGGGTTTTCGTGCTGCTAACGACAATACTGCCAGTATTTTTGATCAACCGGGGCAAGATGAGAAAAGCGGTTATGACTCCAATGATGATCAATCCACCCAATCCGCCCAGGGCAATTGTCAACCAGTTGGTCGGTTTACGGGGTTTTGCTGGAATCGCCTGCGTAGTGCCAACATGCAAGGTGGAAGGCATGACTGATGGCACAGCGGCAGGCATTGCCGGCTGTTTCACCGCTGGTGGTTGAATTGAGGTAAAAACAGGAACGACCGGTCCAGTCGAAATGGCTTTTACCTGGAGTGCAGAACGCATTTCTGACGCAGTGGCGTACCGTGCATTTTTCTGGGGTGCCATCGCTTTTTTAACCACCGCTTCCAGCACGGGATTGACTTTAGCATTAATGTCTCGAATCGATGGGAGCGATTCTCCCAGACTGAGAGCCACACTTTCGGGGGGTACCTGCCCCGATAACAAGGTGTAGAGAGTGGCACCTAATGAATAGATATCACTGCGTGCGTCAGTACCTGTCTGTAGATACTGCTCTGGAGGGCTGTATCCGGGGGTGATAGCGCGTGCTCCAATGGTGGTTTTTTGTTGAGCTTGATAAAGTTTGGCTACCCCAAAATCTACCAGCATGGCTTTGCCAGCCGGTGTGATGATGATATTCTGTGGTTTGATATCGCGGTGAATAACAGGTGGGTTATATCCATGCAGGTATTCCAGCGCCTCACACACCTGGCTTATCCAATTGACCGCGTCAGCTTCATTTATCGCACCCCCTGAATCCTGTTGGATCTCTTCCAGGTTTTTCCCTTCCACAAAATCCATGACCAGATATAGCCCCTGGTCGGGTTCACTGAAATAGTCAAACACCACGGGCAAACCAGGATGTCTTAATTTAAAAAGTATCTGGGCTTCACGTTCAAACTGATTACGGGCTTCAAGAGAGGTGTCGAGGTTTTCTTTTACAACACATGAGCCATTCATGCGCATATCCCAGGCGCGGTAAACAGCGCCAAACCCGCCCTTTCCAATCTGCTTGGCGATGCGGTAACGATTATTAAGAATTTGTCCTGGTTGAAGAGGCAAGGTTACTTCCTTAAAAAATACCGCTAAAAGTATTGTACAGTTATTAACTCCAGGAAAACAATAGTATGTTTTTTTGCGAAGAACTGAAGGAATAATAGAAGTTATAACTATAATTTTTGCGTAGAAGGACATCAATCATCCTCAGAATTAATCAACTCTGAGGATGCTGAGCATACAATAGCATATCTTCCTATGCGATCTTTTTATTAAATTCGATATGGCTTTATAAACCACACAGATAGTTACTTAATAGGATACTAAATAATAAGCGTCGCTGCCAAGGTTGTTGCCAAAGTAATTCACATTGCTCATAACAAAATCCGTAGGCAACCCTGAATCAAAATGGATCTCAAATCCATAGCTATTCGGATTATAGATAAAGCTGCTGTTGGTGAGCTTTACTTTCCCTCCTGTGGGGACATACTCAATGTATAAACCAGAATCAGTATTAGCCATGCTGGTTATATTAACTATAGAAACGGGCGCTGAAGAAATATAAATGCCATAAGCATTATTGTAAACCCAGGTATTACTCAACGTTACTTGTTTTACGGTTTCAATGTAAATACCATCAGAATTGTTTCTGCCCGACTCAATGCCCGATGCAGTGACGATCCCGGTGCTTCGAATGTAAATTCCTTCGCTGGCATTCGCAAGAAAATGGTTTGAACCATTCACCAGCACGGGACTTCCATCACCACTGTCATTTCTCAAGAATAAGCCGTATTCACCATTGCCACTGGCTGTTACTGATGTTATGGTCAGAGCTTTCCGAGTTTGTGCATCAACACCATCATCATCATTGTTATTAAACTTGCTGTTAATAATGGTAATAGGGCTGTACGTTTGCCCAAGATTAATGGTGTCATTATACAGAGATGCACCATAAGCTCCATTCGTGTTATCACTGGCAGTTACTTTGTTCAGTACGATTGCTCCTGCGCTGATGATGTGCAGCCCATTTCCATTGTTTTGATTAAAATTGCTGTTCGTTACCGTAACTGGTTTTGAAATGGAAGCCCAGGTATTGACGATAGATGCTGCAGGATTAGAATTTTCGGATATGTTCAGTCGATTGAGCAAAATTGCTCCACTAGATTCAATATATAATCCGTAACGATTAGTAAAATCACCCTGCCCATTGATGATTTGAGAGGTGAAGCCAGCTATTGTGCTGTTCAGGGTTACGCCTGCACTACCTTCCAGATTCCTGATATACACTCCTCCGCCGTGATTACTATCAGCCACTATGTTCAATAACAGTACCGAACCATTGGAACGATCAATATAAAGGCCGTATTGTTGTTCTATACTAACACCTTCTTCGGAATTCAAGTTGAACTCATTTCTTTGACCATCTAGAATAATTGGACCGTTGGCATTAATATAGACACCACTTCCTAGATTTTCGTTTGCCTGGAGGTTGGTGATTTTTACTACGCCATTGGCGTGCTCAATTTGTAATCCTGCAAAAGAACCATAAATGCTGTCGTAATATCCTTCATTTCCGTTAAATAAACTGGGTTGTGATGATGTTCCTGTGATTGTTATCGTTCCGTATGCATTAAGGATGGCTCCAGCCCCTTTATTATCATTGGCTTGAACACGGTTTAGTAAGATTTTCCCGATTGAATCAATCTTTATCCCTGTACCTTTATTGTTACTAAATGAGTTGTACCCTGAAGGCTGTGTGAAAAGGATGTTTACATTCCCTGCACCACTCATTGCATCTATGACTACTCCTCCCAGAGCGTTGAAATTAGCTGCAATATTTGTTATGGTGACCGTACCTTTAGAAGAGATATATAATCCAATACCCTTATCAAAAGAGGTGGTCAATGTTCCTGTTAGATTTCTGCTGAAGTTTAAATCGCGCAGGTTAACCGCTTTAGGTAGGCTGGCGGTAGAATTATCCAGTTTTGCACCGACACCATAATTAAGCATCAAACGCTGTCCATTATTCCAGGCTCCACCTCCATTCCATGTAATTGTTCCGCCAACATGCTCTGCGATTAATCCATCTCCTCCATTATTAAAGACCTGCAGGCTGTTTATTAGAAGGTTTCCATTGGTGGAAAGACTTATTGCCAATTTGGCATCTGCATTATTAAATACCTGATTTGAGCCCAGTGTATTGAGAAAGGTAATACCAGAGGATACACCAGTGACACTATTACTAGCATAAAAAGCCTCATTTATTCCAGTGTTGTCATGGATTTGAATACCGTTCAGCTTTATCTCTCCTTTGCTGAAAATTGAGAGCCCGCGTTCTTTGTTGTAATTGAATTGAGAATCTGTGATTATGATCGGTTGAGGTGTTAAAGCCAGGCTGTTATCTAAATGCGCTCCATACTTATTTACACTATACTGAACATTCACATTGGAAAGAGTGACCGCACCGCTGGCTAATACCATCAGGTTCATATTGTTATTGTTAGAAAATATACTATCACTTATGGAGACAGCTTTTCCGCCAGCAGTTTTCATGATTAAATCAGCGTTTCCAATATTAACTCCGAAGTAACCGTTATTAAACCCCTGCACCTTTTTCAGCGTGATATTCCCTGTAGTTTCTATCCAGGTGCCAGATCCTTCGTTGTTCTTGAAAAGTACATTTTCGAAAAGAATGTTACCCGTAGAACCAGATAATAAATATAATCCAATACCATTATTTATCTGAGGAAGACCACCAAGTAACGTATCGACAATAGCGCTGTTCTTTACCGTTAAAGAATTTTTTGCTTGTATCTCGATCCCAGCTTTTCCATAATTATTCGCAACTGTTAACCCGTTAACGGTAACAGCTCCTGCTGTCATGATTTTTAGCCCGCTGTAATCAACACCGTTTGTTCCATTTGAGTAGATAGTACTGTTAGATAATTGAATATATCCGGTATTCAAGCAGGAAATACCGCTGCCACAGTTATTTATTTCGATACCATTATATTTATTATCGTGGACATATACCTGGTTTATAGTGACTGAACCCGAGTGATTATTAATAACAATTCCGCTTCGAAAGGAGTCGCTGATTTCAACATTGTTGAGTTTGACCAGACCTTTATTGTTCATAAAACTCAAGATGGGATAAGAAGCATCGGTATGAATGTATAATCCATTGATTTCAAACCCGGAAGTGAAATTCGTAATCTCCAATGAGCCTTGAATGCGAGGCTTGTTGATTCCTGCTTCATCCCATTTCAAGCCTTTCAAACTTGCATAACCAGTAGCAGCATCTATTTGATAATGATTCAGTGTATAAGGTGATCCGTATGATTCTATAAAGAGATAGCCATACCCTTTGTTGGAGGACCAGTTTTCTAACGCAACTTTCAATGCATTTACACCATAATCTGTTGTTGTATATAAGCATTTTCCTCCGGGGCAGGCAGCACCAAGGTACCATGGATCAGAATTGCAGAGACTGCTGATTGCGTATTGAGATGTGAGGGGTTTCCCTTCTTTCTCAGTTACAAGCTCTGCATTATTTTCAGCTAGCAGTGCAGCTGCCCTCTGAGGATCATCATTTGATGATGAAAGATTCGTTTGAGCATCGCCAACTGGAGGTTCGGGTAGTTCGGGGATTTCTCCTTCAGCAGATACTACCTGCGCAGTAAAAAGGGAAAAAAGCAATATCGTGATAAGGATCACTGGCATAAATGCATATAGGTGAAATGAGCATTTCATCTGTCTCTCCTTCACATATTCAACTTTTAATTAAAGGCTGAAAAAATTAAATTTCCCCCCAAAACTGGCAGGGTATTATCATGCTATAACAATGCTGCACTTATTTTTAATACATATATCATATAGTTTTCAAAAGTGTATGTCAATAGAAATCAGGGGATTTTCAGAGATTCATAGTCTAGAAATGACTCTCTTTTTGTGAGTTGCTAGAATTAAGATTTTGTAGACACCTGAAAAATTTATTAATTCTTCTCCCTATCAGGGGAGAAGTGAATGATTCGTCTGATGCCAATTTAAAACATTATCGATAAGAAAACCTGCATATTTCGACAGGTTGACGAAATGTAATTCCCCGTTATACTTTGAATAAATAGAACATATATTCTACGAAAGGATAACAATGTCGAATTCCACCAGGCGCGGAGCGCAACCTGGAAATCTCAATGCTCTCAAGAACGGATTCTATTCTCGTCAATTCCGCGAACTCGAAAATGCAGACCTTGGTCGGGTTTCAGATGGATTGAAAGACGAGATCAGGATGCTACGTGTGCTTATCCGGCGCATGTTCGACCTGGCAAGCAGCGATGATGGTGACCTGGAGCAAATGGCTGGCTGTTTGAACGCGTTGGGAATGGCATCTACACGATTGGCAAACCTGTTACGAACCGATCAAAAGTTGAGTGTGGATGCCAGCGAATTTGCCGGCAACTTAAGCCAGGCGCTAGCAGAAACCATTAATTCTCTGTCAAAACCAGAAAAGAGGAAAGGAGCAAGCCTGAATGGATGAAAATGCTGTTGCTCTGCTGGCAGAGCAATTGAATCATGCAATTGATCTGTTGAAGGCGGACCTGGCTACCCTCGAAACCCAACTGGCACATATTTCCAGCCTGATGGAAAAGCAATTGAGCGATCTGGAACGACAATCAGTAGACCATGAGCTGCGATTACGAGCTGTTACAGATGGGGTAACTCAACTGAAGGTGTACTCCTCCCTTCTTTCGGGCAGCTCCTCCATCCTTTCGCTGGCTGCACTGATCAAATCCTTTTTTGGATTGTGAACAAAGTATATGGCAGACGACCCAGGTGTGGGAAATAGAGCTGGAGAACACGGACCGGTGAACAGGGAAAAGGGCACTCAACCTCTAAGCCTCTATTTCCTGCTCCCGGGTCATAGCTGCCAGAAGGATGCAAACCAGATCCATGCTGACGACCTTCAAAAAAGTATTACATGATCCGATTCTCTTTGTTCGAGTAGCTTCTGGCATCACACTACGTGCTTATCAAGTGCCAGTGATAAAAGCCGTAGCCGATTCAGTATTCCGTCAACGTGGGCTTTCTTTTGTGGTCATGTTCCCACGTCAATCTGGCAAGAATGAACTGCAGGCGCAGTTGGAGGTTTATTTACTTATGATGCTTTCACAGGCAATTCCTGCGAGTGATCTCGTGAAGGTTTCACCGACCTGGAAGCCTCAAAGCCTGAATGCCATGCGCAGATTGGAAAGTGTGCTAACACGCAATCTTTTCACCCGTACATTGTGGCAAAAGGAATCAGGTTATATCTATCGGGTCGGCGATGCCCGCATTACCTTTTTGAGTGGTGCACCTGAAGCCAACATCGTTGGGGCGACTGCCAATACCTTGCTTGAAGTGGATGAAGCCCAGGATGTGCAGGTACAAAAGTATGACCGGGAGATCGCCCCTATGGCAGCTTCCACCAATGCTACGCGCGTATTCTGGGGCACTGCCTGGACACGTGACACTCTGCTTGGACGTGAATTGCGCGCTGCACAAGAGGCGGAGGAAAAAGATCATATTCGGCGTGTGTTCAGGGTGAATGCTGATGTGGTCTCTGCTGAAGTGCCAGCATATGGAGCTTTTGTGCATGGGCAGGTTGAAAAGTTGGGTCGCTTTCACCCCATGGTGCGCACCCAGTTCTTCTCTGAAGAGATCGAAGCGGATGGTGCGCTCTTTCCACCCGAACGTCTGGGCAGGGTGATAGGAACCCATCCACCTGTTTTTAAGGCAGAACCGGGCAGATTGTATGCGTTGCTGGTAGATGTGGCAGGTGAGGCAGAAACTCCTCCCGGATTGGGAGAACAGTCCTCTAATGAACAGGATCGCCGTGATAGCACCGCCATAACAGTGGTGGAGGTAAGGATGTCACATGAACCGGATGGGATATCGTTTGCAGGGATGGCTCACGATCCATCCCTACTACAGCCCATTTATCGTGTTGTGTGGCGCGAGCAATATACTGGGTTAAAGCATACTGACCAATTTACCCGCATCACATCTCTCGCAGAACGGTTCCACGCTATGCATCTGGTAGTTGATGCTACCGGTGTAGGGTCAGGTCTGGCTTCTATGTTACAGCGAGCATTCCCTGAACGGGTGACATCTTTTATTTTCAATACTTCCACAAAATCAGAGCTGGGCTGGACATTTCTCAACCTGGTGGATACCTGTCGTTTTCTGGAGTATGCATTGCCGGAAAGCACAAAACCTGAATTTAACCGTCTGCTTGAACTGCACAACCTGTTCCTGCGACAGCTTGGCAGGGTGCAATATGACATCCCTGTAGGACCAGAAAAACGCATGCACTGGTCAGTACCGGAAGGAGCACGAGACCCGCTGACAGGCGGGTATTTGCATGATGACCTGGTTTTCTCTGCTGCACTGGTGGGTGTGCTTGAAAAACTTGATTGGTCACTCACCGCCCCAGCAGTGGTCATCCCCGCGGTTGATCCGTTGAAAGAACTGGATAGAGGGTTTTAGCAAAACATTGATGCAGAGAGGAATGAGTATGGAACGAAACACTACCAAAATGAGCAAATCCAATAATCTGCTGGTATGGTTGGGAACATTCCTTCAGCAATCCGAAGTGCGAGGAAAAAATTCACAACAATGCCTTACCAGCCAGATTGAAACCGATACAACCATGCATACGATGGCATTCCCCTGGCAGCAATCTGAGCGGGATCGCCTGCCCTATGATCGCCAGACCATGCTAGAACAATCTCTGGAAGCCTGGCGGGTGAACCCGCTTGCAAGGCGGATCGTCAGTCTTACCACGCAGTACGTGGTAGGAAATGGGATCGCTATTCACTGCAGGGACACACAGGCAACGCAGGTGATGCAAGCGTTTTGGAAGCATCCCCTCAACCGTATGGATGTACGCATTTTCGAGTTTTGTGATGAATTGACCCGTACAGGGAACCTCTTTCTGTTGCTCACCACGGACGAAGGAGGAAATTCGTATATCCGGGCGTATCCTACAACATCGATTGAGAGTATTACAGCCCAAGTGAACGATCTGGAACAGCCGTTGGCTTTTACATTAAAGGCCACAGCAGAAAATATGAACCCAACACCCATTGCAGCATTTGATGCACTGAACGATGAACCTTCCCAGCCGGTGATGCTGCATTACAGTATCAATCGCCCCGTAGGAGCACAGTGGGGAGAATCTGACCTGGCGCCGCTGTTGCGTTGGTTGAGCCGATATGCCAACTGGCTGGAAGATAGGGCACGGCTTAACCGATTTCGAAATGCATTTTTGTATGTGATCAAATCACGTTTTGCATCTGAAGCAGACCGCTATGCCCGCCAGCAGCATCTCAATACCAACCCTCCCTCACCGGGTGCCATTCTGGTGACAGACCAGAGCGAAGAATGGTCAGTTCTCAACCCGCAGCTTGAAAGTCAGGATGCAGGTGAAGATGGATTGGCCCTTAAAAAGATGATCGCATCGGGAGCTGGAGTGCCATTGCATTTTTTGGCTGAACCAGAAAGCGCCACCCGCACCACAGCAGAAGCAGCGGGTGGACCAACGTATCGTTTCTATGAACAGCGACAGCGATATTTCTTATGGTTGCTGGAAGATATTTTGCGGGTGGTACTTAGGCGTAAAGCACTTTTTACCTCATCTCTTGACCCACAGGTATCGTTTCATCTGCAAGGGGCAGATATTTCTGTGCGAGATAATATATCGCTCAGCCGGGCAGCAGCAAATGTGCTGCCCTTGCTGGTGGAGTTACGTAATCGGCAGTTGATCGATGATGCAGAGATGTTGCGTCTCGCGTATCGCTTTGCCGGGGAGCAGGTCACACAATGAAGAGCAGTTCGTCTCTGCGAGGGTAGCGAAGCAGTCTCATGAGAAGAGATTGTTTCACTGTAAAAGCGGGCTTCGTAATGACAAGGGATGTAAAGGAGAAAAAGGAAAACCATGCAAATAAAAAACGAGAATATCCATCTAATCGAAGGCTATACCAGGCTTCGCCTGAAATTGCAACAGCAAAAGGATGACGCCTTTGAAATTCTGGCGATCACAGCAGGTACCGGCAATGGTTGGGAATTCTCCAAAACATGCCTGCAGGCATCATTGCCTCTTTGGGACGGGGTGGAATGTTATGTAGATCATGCCCGGGCTGCCCGTTCGGTGAGAGATCTGGCAGGCGTGTGCCATTCACCACAATGGGATGAAATCAACAATGGTATAAGGCTGCTTCTATACCCTGGTGGGCCATCTGCTGACCTGTTGCTACAGGTGGGGGAAGAAATGCTGCAGGAGAAACGCCCACTGCCTGGCATTGGTTTTTCCGCCGATGTTCTTTTTCGTCCACATGGCAGAGTAGTGGAACAGATCCTAAAAGTGCTCTCCGTTGATCTCGTGATGGAACCCGCCCGAGGTGGGAGATTTGTTCGTGTGATCAAAACTAAACAAAAAGAAGGAGCAGGGATGGAAACAGAAACCTCAGAAAAAGCTAACACCAAAGAAGTAGAAATGGAAACAATGCTGCAGCAAGAATCACCTGATCAGGTGAACCTGCTAAATGCAACACAGACAGTTTGTGGTTTGCTGCTGGAAAACACCCTTTCCGCGGCCCGGCTACCCGCAGTAATGAAAGATCGTGTACGGCGGCAGTTCGCGGGGCGAACTTTTCAACCAGCAGAACTACAACAGGCAGTGGAAGATGCCCGTAGCTTGATCAGCGAACTGACAGGAAAGCAGGTGGTGCAGGGTCCAGGTGATGTGCAAGCGATGTTTTCAAGTGAAGATCAACTACAGGCAGCCGTGGATGATCTGTTTGGTGCTCCTCGTGAAGCCCATCTGCAACGGGTGAGACCAGCACGATTGAGTGGTATACGTGAACTTTACCTGATGCTGACTGGTGATGATGATCTTCACGGTGGGTATTACCCGCAGCGCGCCCGTTTGGCAACCACTGCAGATTTCACCGGATTAGTAAAGAATGCGCTTAACAAAGTGATCATCAATCACTGGCAGGAGCTGGGCAGAGCAGGGTATGACTGGTGGGAACGTATTGCCACGGTGGAACACTTTAGCACTCTCAATCAGATTACCGGTACCCTTGTGGGAACAGTGGGCAGCCTGCCTGTAGTTAACGAAGGTGCAGCTTACACCGAACTGGTTGTGGGTGACAGCCCTGAAACTGCATCCTTCACAAAATACGGCGGGTATATTCCTCTCACGCTTGAATTGATTGATCGCGACGAAACGCAGAAACTGCGGGCTTACCCACGTGAGCTGGCTACTGCTGGATTGAGAAAGATCTCCAGCCTGGTAGCCGCCATTTTTACTGCCAACAGTGGAGTAGGACCTACAATGGCGGATACGGGTGCACTTTTTAACACAACTGCAGTGACAACCGCAGGCGGGCACGCCAACTTGCGCACAACAGCTCTTTCTGCTACCGAATGGGATGCTGTAAGTACCGCAGTATACAACCAGCCGCTGTTGATCAAGAATGCTGACACCTATTACGGCACAGGACCATCCATGGCGATAAACCCGCGTTATCTACTGGTGCCAAGAGCATTGCAGCTCACCGCTATGAAGATCCTCTACCCTACACTGGAGAATTCTGCCCATATCTATTCCGAGAACATGCAGCGTGGTCAACCGGGTGATGTGATAACCGTGCCCGAATGGACAGATACCACCAATTGGGCAGCAGCCTGTGATCCACGTGTGGCTCCAGCTATTTTCATCGGTGAACGATTTGGTTTGCTACCAGAGGTTTTCATCGCTGGTGGAGAGTACGCTCCTGCTGTTTTTACCAATGACGAGCACCGTTTGAAAGTTCGTCACTTCCTGGCGGTCTGGGTCAATGATTTCCGCCCGCTTCATAAATCGAATGTGGCGGGATAACCAAGGAGGATGCATATGAATAAATGGATTCAATTATTTGGGTCACGCAAGTTTTGGGCAGCCATGGTCGGGTTGGTACTGGTTATTGTCCGCACTGCCTGCGCTGACTTCCCGCTGGACGATGAAGCATTGATCGGCACGCTATCAGTATTGGCAGCCTACATTTTAGGTGTCGCCATCGAAGACAATGGACTTCGCCGGCAACAGCAGTAAACAGGAATTTTAAAACCTCCCTCTGGAGAGCAGGTTCATGCCCTGAACCGTTCTCTGGAGGGAAATCAGGAGTACCTATGCAAACGTATTATTTTTACCCATGTAGTGATGAATTCCCCATTTCGCAACAATTTGGTGAGAACCCGGGTGTATACCGGCAGTATGGGTTAGCCGGTCATAATGGGTTGGATATCGCTTTGACAGTGGGGGAAGCAGTATATGCAGCTGGTGATGGCGTGGTAACCATGGCAGAAATTCATGGAACCAGCAGCTATGGCAGACAGGTGCGCATTCAGCACGAAGAAGCATTGACCATTTATGCACACCTTTCGCGTTTGAATGTTGAAATTGGACAAAAAGTGAAAGCAAAGGATGTCATTGGTTGGTCTGGAGGGGCAGTGGATGACCCCTACGCTGGCAACACCACCGGTCCTCATCTGCATTTCGAGATCCGCCCTGCTGCAGGCGGAGTGCCGGGTTTCAATGGCGCTGCAAACCCCCTGCCCTTGTTACGAGGACACGATTATAACCCATCTGCAATACCCATCTACCAGGTGCAGGTAGTGGCACAGCATTTGAATATCCGTACACAGCCAGATATCACCTCGCGCATCGTTTCTGTGGTCGGAAAGGGATGCGAATTTTCGGTACTTGAGGAGATACATAAAGAAAACAGGTTGTGGATGCGCCTGCAGGCTCCTTATGCCCGTTATTTGTGTGCAGAAGAAAATGGGATGATATATGCCCGCCGCTTGCTAACATATTCCAGCAATCCGGCAGGGACGAGTTGGGCAGAATCTGTAACCACTTTCTTAAAAAGCATAGGCTATACCGGACCTGAACCGCAGGTGGAGAAAGGAAATACCTCATGGCAATCATTGTGAATCCAAAGAGCATGGTAGCACACCCTGATTATGAAACCTGGCAGGAGTTGCTGATAGCTCATCCTGATGGAGAGCCAGGGGTGCCGATCGTGGTGAGTGAATATTCAGATCACTTGATACTGATTGATTGCGTAGGGCATAAACTGATTTTTCCCCTTCCATTGGAAAAAGCAAAGCGTAAATTGATAGAGGACCCAAAACCACGGTCCCGCAGTAAAACCAGCCTGAGGGTGGCATCATGAGCGATTGGGAATCTCTTCTTGTTCAGATCCTGGAACTGGTTGGAGACTCCTCCGGAAGCAGGTACAGTGCAAACCTGCTGTCGCAGGCGGGGCTGCAGGCTTTGCGGCTGTACAGTAATGCATTGCCTCAATTAAAGATCCTGACAGAAACGATCATCATGGAAACAGATGAAGTTATGCTTGATGAGGCACAAAATCTTATATCGGTCATTAATGTAGGAATCCAGACAAATGGGTCATATGGATTACATGTATCTTCCATTGCATTCACCTGGAGCTGGGTGAATGGTCTACCTTTTGTGCGTTTTCCTCTACCGGTAACTGGCACCTTGCGTGTGATCTACACTGCCAGTCATAATCTTGCGGGGTTGGGAGGTGCGACTCTTTCAACCATTCCATCTGTTCATTACAGCCTTTTTAACCGACTTGCTGCAGCCTGTGCCATGCAAATAAGGGCGGAATTATTGCGAGAAGCCTACGGACAAAAAAGTAACGAAGCTTAGCGTATCCAAAACTCTGCAGAAAAGATGCTGCAACAAAGCCAACAACAGCTTGATGCCCTGCGTTATAGCCAATCCATCAGCCCAGAGTGGGGTAAGAAGGGTTGGGAAGTAGAAGCACTTACGGGTGAGGAATGAGTTATGCCAACCATCGGACAGGATTGCCACATTGTTCTCACCCATCCGCATGTAAATGGTGGTGCACCCTGTGGTTTGGTATTAGATAGCGCATCAAAATTGCGACCGGAAGGGATCATGATCACCCGTCGGTTTGTAAGTGGGCATGGCGTTACCATCTGGATTTATTTCGATGTACTGCTGGCAGATTCTCTTTTGACTCCCGGAGGAGGATTTACCAGTTCCAACCGTGCTCAACAATATGCTCTGCTGATGGAATACCTGCAGGAAACAGAAGGTATCACTCTTGAAACTGCCATAGGTACCTTTGTTGACCTGGGAGCAGTTGGTTTCACTGCGCATGAATACCATACTCCCGGTCAGTCTGTGATCAAAGCCTGCCTGACCAATGCAGGGGTGTATTATCCACCCGTTAATCCTGCCGTGCTCACGCTTTCTGTTTGGGATGGTACCCTGACCTGGGAAACTTCGTACTGGCGCTAAGACGCAAACGAAAGGAAAACCATGACATATCCATCTTCTTCGACGGTTTCTGCTGGGCAGCCAACTGCCAGCAGCCATTACAATCTTCTTCGCTCTGATGCAATCTATCTTGGCCAGAGTGCCAGTGATAGTGTTGCGTTGGGTACGCTATTACAACGTTTTGAACAGGGCCTGAGACTGGAATATCTGGCAGTTAACCGTTTGCGCGTGCCCGCTAGCGCGGCAGAACCGGTCAGCTTGATCGTGGGTGGGATGATGCTGCAGGCTACTGCCAATGTTGATCTGCCTGGAGGGGCAGCGCCTTCGGGACCGTCTGCCATCTGGTATGTCTTTGCAGTGAAATCTGTTGGGTCGACCAGCTTCACCCTGGATATCAACACCAGCCCGGGTGAAAGCACCACCATGCGCCGCATTGGCTCATTCTACTGGAATGGTACTGCAATTGACCAGAACAGCATTCACACAGAAACTGGTGATACACTTCGCAGCCTTCTCTCTTATACCGAACCACAACTATGCCAGGGAAGATTGACCCTTGTCAGTGGAAATCCTGTAACCGTGAATGATGTGAGCGCTGCAGGTACCCTGTATTTCACACCTTTCCGTGGTAATCAAATCGCACTATACAGCCCATTGGGGTGGCGCTTGCGCACGTTTGCAGAACTTGAACTTAATCTGGCAGGTATGGCAGGGGGCAAGAACTATGATATTTTCCTATCTGACCAGAACGGCATTCTGACTATGCAAGCTGAAGCCTGGACGGCTGATATCACCCGTGCGATAGCATTGTCATGGCAGGACGGTGTAGCTGTCAAATCTGGTGCGCCGGAGTGTCGCTATCTGGGTACTATTCGCACAAGTGCCAGTGGGCAAAGCGAAGACAGCCAGCTCAAGCGATTTGTGTGGAATGCATCCAACCGTTGTGTACGCAAACTGCGAGTGATCGAATCTACCACTTCATGGACATATACCTCACGCACTCCACGCCCTTTCAATAACAACATCGCTAACCGGTTGGAAGTAGTGCTGGGTTTGCTGGAAGACAGCCTGCAGGTCACTTTTTGTGCATTTGGTCGGGTAAGCTCCAGTGCATTTTTCAGTATCGGATTAGGCGTGGACAGCACCAGTGAAGATGACCCAATGGTGATTAAAAATGCGGGCAGCTCAACATCCGGGGATGGAATCACGGCGGTATACTGCGGATTGCCTGGGCAGGCTGGGTATCACTATATTCAATTGCTCGAAATAGGCGGAAATAGCGTAACGACAACTTTCTTTGGGAACAACGGCACTGGCACGGATCAGGCAGGAGCCTGCGGTTTTGTGATGGCGTAAGGAGGGAAAATGAGTGAAAAAGTGTACGACCCTGAAATGTTATTAAAAGAACTGCTCGCAGTGGGGTTGCCCGCGGTAGGCACTTCGAGTGCGGGCAGGTGCGATTTTAGCCGTGGGTTAAGTGAAGCAGAAAAGCAGTTGGTTGAGAATGTGTGCACACAGCATCTGGCAGCAGAAAAAGTTGTTCCTGCACCCATCCAGGAGAATGCGTATCTGGCGGCAGCGAAGCTGCTGCGTGAGAAGCCTTTACCGGCAGTGCCGGTGGAATGGCTGGTGGCTGCTCTGTGGCAACAGGTGATCGAAGGGAAACCTGACCTGGCAGCGATGCTTAACGAACATTGAGCATGAAACTAAAGACAAATTCTCACCACAAAGGGCACGAACTGTAGGGTGCGTTCGCAACGCACCAACAGCAGTTTGTAGAGGTTTGGAAGTCTTGTGGCGAAAACTGCTTCAATCTGCACAGACCGCAGATTTCGCAATGACAGTTCGTTGTCACTGCGAGCAAACCGAAGCAGTCTCGGGAAAAAGATTGCTTCACCCCAAAAAGCGGGGTTTGCAATGACAGTTTGAAAGGATTTTTTGTACCTTTCGTGTTTTTTGTGGTTTTTCCGTTATGTTACCATCTGCTTTCTCACCCGCACATCAATCGCCACCGCACCTGACCCTGGTGGCAGCACCCGCAACGGATTAATCTCCAACTCTGCCAGTTCAGGGATCTCTTCTACAAGGTACGAAAGCCTGATGAGAGTTTCTTCCACGGCTGCACGATCAGCAGCTGGAATGTTGCGGAAACCAGCTAATTTCTTCCCAGCCCAAGTCGAGTCCAGCATTCGTCCAGCTTCGATATGCGTAAGTGGTGCCAGCTCGAAAGCAACATCCTTCAACCCCTCAACTTCCGTACCTCCCAGCCCGAACATCATCATCGGTCCAAACTGCGGATCGCGCAACATCCCCACGATCACTTCCTGGCCTGGAGGTACCATCTGTTGCACCTGGACGCCCAGCAGTTTCGCATGGGGACGGGCAGTTCTGGCGCGCTGCATCACGGTATCAAATCCCATTCGCACCTGATTGGCATTTTCCAACCCGAGGAGCACGCCACCCACATCTGATTTGTGTAGAATATCCGGTGAGTCGATCTTCATCACAACGGGATACCCCATTTGTTCAGCTTCACGAACCGCCTCATCAGCGGTAGCAGCATTTCGGATTTGTTGCATGCGGATACCTGCTTTCGAGAATAATTCTGTAGCTGTGGCTGCATCCATCCAGCCATCTGGAAGGGTTTGAACCCATTTGCGTAAAGAATCGGGGAATTGAACTGCTTCCCTCGATTCCACTGGCTGCTGCAGATACTGCGCACGTTTCCATAAAACCCCCAGGCAGGAAGCCGCTTCTTCTGCAAAGCGTACTTCTACTACTTCAGCAGCACGTAAAAACAGCACACCCTCCTGGATCAGCCGGTCACCCATCAATGCAATGATCACCGGTTTGGTGCTCGATTGTATGATGGGGATGAGTTGTTTTGCCACTCCGCCTGCTGAAAAAGCGGGTGGCGGTGGGCAGATCACCATCACACTATCTACTCCCGGATCTGCCAGCAATATCTGCAGGCAACCAGCATACACCTCCGGGCTGGCTGAAGCCAGCATATCTACCGGATTGTGAACGCTGGCAGCAGATGGAAGGATCTTTGATAATGCAGCCTGGGTTTGCTCACTTAACGTTGCAAGCTGCAGTCCCTCTTCTTCTACGGCATCTGCAGCCGTCACACCAGGTCCGCCAGCGTTAGTAAGTACCGCAACACGTGGTCCTTGAGGGAGTGGACACCAGGCGAGCGATTTTGCCCAGCGGATCAACTGTTCGGTTGTGTGTGCACGTAGAACCCCGGCTTTGCGGAAGGCTGCCTCGAATGCGGTTTCTGCACCAGCCAGTGCACCGGTATGAGATGCGGCTGCTTTTCTGCCACTTTCAAACCGCCCAACTTTCAAAGCCACGATTGGTTTTCTACCAGTTACTTTTTGTGCTTCCTCTATAAAACGCCTTCCGTTACTTACCCCCTCCATATAAAAAGTAAGGACGTGAGTTTTTTCATCTTCTCCCACCATAGTGAGCATATCGGTTTCATTAACGTCAACTTGATTTCCCAGGCTGATCAGGCGAGATAAGCCGATCCCCTGACCGGAAATCCAATCAACGATCACAGCACAAATTGCGCCCGAATGCGAAATGAAAGCAATTTCACCCGACTGAGGCCCTGGAGGTTGTAGAAAAGTAGTATCCAGCGGCAGGTGGGTATCCAGGATCCCGACGCAGTTTGGTCCGATCAGACGCATAGAATATTTTTTTGCGATATGTAGACATTCTGCTTCCAGGGCAGCACCTTCTGCACCTGTCTCCCTGAATCCACCAGAAACGATGATGGTGGCACGGATGCCGCGCTTGCCTGTTTCTTCGAGTGCGGCGGGTACTGTATTGGCTGGTGTGAGGATGACACACAGATCTGCCGGATCAGGAACTTCAGTCACATTGGTATAGATTGGTCGTTGAAAAAGTTCGCCGCCTTTTGGATTGACAAAATGGATAGCGCCCGTATATCCGCTGCGAACCAGGTTGCGTGCCAGACCATATCCCAGTTTAGCGGGCTCGCGTGAAGCGCCGATCAAGACGACACCCCGGGGTTTGAAAAAAGGCATCAACGTTGGGTCAATTGTCATTACACACTCTCCTTTGAATTAAAATCCAACTCCACTCTTTTAAAATGCTTTTTCTACCCATTCAAGGAACTCGGTTTCATCCACGAAAGAACCCAGCTTAAAATCTACAATAATGCCATCCTTACTGATCAAGAAAGTAGATGGTACACCGGTAACCCCAAATGCTTTCTCCAGTTCATTTCCATTCTCCACTCTGTTTGGATAGGTGATACCATATTCTGCCAGATATGCCAGTGCATTTACTGGAGTATCTTCATAACTGATCCCGATTATGATCACCCTGTCCTCTTCCTGTAAATCTACCCAGGCTTGCTGCAGAATTTCCGCTTCTTGCTGGCAGGGATTGCACCAGCTTGCCCAAAAATTTATAACAGTTACTTTACCCAAAAGGGCATTATTATTCCATAGTTTACCTTCAGAGGAAGTAAAACTGAATTGTGGAGCGGGTTTTCCCACCAATGATGGATTGGCATCGTTCTTTAATTCACCCCAACCAAAGATAAAGAGAGCTCCTGTAAAGATCGCAATAATAAATATGATCACCCAAATCAGATTGGTCCCTGGAGAACTTTTTTTTACAGGTGGATTCTGATCGCTTCCCACTCCAAAGGTTCCTTTTCTGCTGTATTTGATCACAGGAATCTTTCATTACAACTGGCACAATACTAATATAATTAAACCATAAAAGGCAACAAATCAGTTTTATTGCAGAAGCGTCTTGTAATAATACGTTCATAATATCGAGGGTTTCATGTCACGTATACTTTGTTTTTGCACTATCGTTCTCATGGCTGCATGTTGCTGTCATCTGCCTGCGTTGCAAACCCTTTTTACAACCGCAACGCCAGTACCCACCCATACCTCGATATTACCCACCTCCACATCTACAACAGAACCTGGACCACCACAACCCACCCTTGAAATTCCTGCTAAACATATCAGCGAAGTGGAATCGCTACTCACTTTCTCTTCCATTGATGGTTGGATTGAGACGGTTAAAGAACTATCAGGAGAAGAGCCGGTAACCGTTTTAGGGAATACTTTCACCATCGATTCCCGATATTCTGTCGAAATGTTCTTGAATGAAACAGATGTCAATGCAATGGATTACCTGAAAATTAGAATTGAAGAAATCGTGCCAGAAGATTGGATCGAGATAGACCCTTATCTCTTTGAATATGAAAATCATGAACAGGAATGGTATAACCTGATTGTTACTATCCCTGGCACGACAAAACCGGATGAAGAGATTCTCTTAACCGCACATGCAGACTCTGCTACATTTGATATAGAAGTTGGCGATTCTGCACCAGGCGCAGACGATAACGCCTCTGGTGTCGCAGCGCTTATGGAAGCTCTGAAAGTCCTTAGCCAACATCCTTTTGAACGAACGATCAAGCTCATCTTCTTCTCGGGAGAAGAACAGGGACTGCTGGGCAGCACGGCGTATGTTGAAGATCATGACCTCAGCAACGTTGTTGCGGTTATTAACCTGGATGTGATCTCTTACGATCCTAATGATGATCAATGTGCTGACTTGTATGTTGGTACTTTAAGTGAATCAGAAGCCATTGGGCAATTGATGATGCAAGTGATTAAGGATTATGATCTGAATTTACAAATGGAGTATTTTACAGATGATGCAATCAATGCATCTGATCATGCACCATTTTGGGAGAGTGGTGTTGGTGCAGTGATGTTGAGCGCGAATCTGGAAGATGGCAAGGATTCTACTTGCGAACCTGCGGAATTCAATCCCAATATGCACACCACGCAAGATATTTTTGAAAACATTGATCCGACAACTGGTTATGAACTGACTCGTTTGGCAATCATCAGTGCCATTGAATTGGCAGGGATGCCCTAGACCTGAAATTTACAATCCCTCAGGTGAAAAGAACAGTCAATCAGTACAGTTGGAATGAATTAATCATAGGCAGTATGAATAGCCTTTCGCGCGAGCAATTGCAAAAAAATGGCTACCATCAACGGATCAAACTCGGTTTTTGCGCCGTTTTTTAAGATTTCTATCGCTTTATCATGACTGCGGGCATTGCGGTAAGGGCGGTCTTCCGTGACAGCACCATAGACATCAACAACTTTCAATATACGCGCGCCCAATGGTATTTCGTCGCCGGCAATTCCATCCGGATATCCACATCCATCATATCTTTCATGGTGATGCTGGATGGCGGGAAGAATGCGCTGCATTTTACTGATGGGAGTGATAATTTCTGCACCTACGCTGGGATGACTCTTCATCACCGCCCATTCCTGCTCTGTCAGTTCACCCTGCTTGTTCAATATTGCGTCTGGTATAGCTATCTTTCCCACATCGTGCAATAGGGAAGCAAAGTGGATATCCTGAATTTCTTCACCGGTGCAACGAAGCTCCTGTGCCATGGCAACCGCCCAGGTAGCCAGCCTCTGGCTGTGGGCTCCTGTGAAATGATCGCGAGCATCCACTGCCCTTGCCAGAGCCAGCACAGCCTGCAGGTAGATCTCTTCCATTTTCTTTTGATAAGAGGCATGGTGTAAAGAATCGATGCTCCGGTTCAACCAGGCATCCACAAGAGAGCTGGCTCGATTGATCAACAATCCACACCGGTCAAGGATTGTGACTGAGATGTTACTTGTTATATTGTCATACGCCAATGATATATATCCAGCAAATATTTGAGCAAGGTCAAAATCTTCAAGAGTGAATGCAGAATTATTGTTTCGCTGAAGAACCAACATCCCGCGAATGCGGGTATACATGTTCAGGGGAACCGCAATTACGTGACCAATTTCAGGAGGTTTTCCATGATTAACAGAACGTGGGTCTGCGTGGGCATAATTGACCATTTCTGGTTGACCAGACTGATATACTGAGCCTAAAATGCTGTGATCTACGGGAAGTACCCACTCATTCCACATATTCCCTTTTCGCTTAAGATGGACCGCCTTGTTAAGCTCTAAATTATGCCCATGGTTATTTAAAGAAAACAGCCCCCAAGAATCAAAACGCATATTATCCTGTAGCAACATCATCAAGTCGCTGATCGCCTGGAGCGGTGATGAGGAATGAACAATGATGTTATATGCGTCGAGAAGACACTTTTGTCGAAAAAACTCTGGTGATGTGTGTTCATTATGCTTATAGAGCTGTTTTATCATGCTGCGATATGGTCCTTTACGCGATTTTTATGTTCTGTTAGTCATTAATGTGCAAGAGGTGTGCCATTTCTGTAATTGAGTGAATTTAAGCTTGCAAGGAACGCAGCAATGCCGTATAAATATACATATATGTAAAATCCCCATAATGGTCATGTGAAAATATGAAAAATTCAACAAAAATTCGATCGTTTGGTGTCACTTTACTGTTATTGGGAATCATATTGGCTACCATAGTCAATATAGCTCTCACAGCACCGAACTTTGAAGCCTATTACCACTTTATTTCTAATACCAGAATCGATCACAAGGTCCTCACCACTCTTGAATGTCCTCGAATTGTTGGTGCTACAGAACCTGTAGTATTTCAGGTCAAATTGGAGAATACCTCTGACAAAACAATGTTAACCAATATAGAGGCAAGTTTTGCACGCCCCATCGAAGATTATAGTGAGCGAGTAGGAGTGGAAATTCCAGCAGGTGAAACCAAGGTTTATACCTGGCAATCCACATCGAAAGATATCATTTACGGACGAATGATATTGGCAAGCTTTTTCGTTTTTTCTGCGATCGACTACCCTAATCATTACGGAACCTGCGCAGTGTTGCAGCTTCCCTGGAATGTGAACGGCGAACTCTTTTTATATATCTGTATTGTGATAAGCTTACTTTTCATCGGTGCAGGATTATGGCTATGGATCCGTACTATCGACACAACCAATAACAGACGCATGATCATTTTGAGGGGAATATTCAGTTTGTGTGGGGTTGTTGTGATTGGTATGCTGGCAACCTTCTTTGGCTCCTGGATTATTGGACTGGCAACATTGATGTTGACTGCACTCTTAAGTATTATTTTGTCTGCTTACATATTGCAGGGAGTCTAAATAGCAGGTTTATATATATTCATTCCATGATTCTGTATTGAGAGGGTGATCCTGCCAGTATAATATGGGTATGGACGCCCTTTTTTTTCAGCTTCTCATTGGATTCATAACAGCTTTCCTAATTTCTATATTAGCATACTTCGCAAAGATGCTTACTCTAAGTGGAGCAGTTGCAGCCACAGTATTGGGAACGATCGTATTTGGTTTGGGAGGCTTCTCCTGGGCAATCTTGCTTTTGGGATTTTTTATTTCATCCAGTTTGCTTTCTCGTTTTCTAAAAAATCGAAAAGTTCAATTTAACGAAAAATTCTCCAAAGGATCTCGCCGCGATTATGGTCAGGTGATTGCAAATGGCGGGATTGCAGGCTTGTTCGTTTTCGCCCATTTTGTTTTTCCAGAAAGCACACTACCCTGGTTTGGCTATTCTGCCACCCTTGCTGCAGTAAATGCAGATACCTGGGCAACTGAATTAGGTGTTTTAAGTAAGAAAGAACCTCATCTTATAACAACAGGCAAGGTTGTAGAGCGAGGATCATCGGGTGGTGTTACCTGGTTTGGAACCGGTGCAGCTTTCATCGGGGCTGCTTTCATTGCACTTCTGGCAGTACTGTTTTGGCAAGAAGGTGTTAATTCATATCCTGTTGGAACTACCCTGCTGATTTTTTTAATGATTGCCTTTGCCGGTCTGGCAGGTAGTCTGATCGATAGCCTGCTGGGTGCCACTCTGCAGGCTATTTACTATTGCCCTGCATGCCAAAAAGAAACGGAACGCCACCCTATTCACACCTGTGATACACCTACCTACCAGATACGTGGATTGAGATGGTTAAGCAATGATTGGGTGAATATTGCCTGTGCGCTTACCGGCGCAATCCTGGCCTGTGTTCTTGGCTCTAGTCTTGCTTTTACTGGCTGGTTCTCGACCAGTCAGGAGACAGAAGGAGGTGTATTAATGTCCGACTTCCAGATTTCCACTACAGCTTTTTCTCAGGGAGAAAAAATTCCTGATAAATTTACCTGCAAGGGTGACAATCTTTCACCCGCTCTTTCCTGGAGTAAACCACCTGCTGGTACGAAAAGCCTGGCTTTGGTGATGGATGATCCCGATGCACCAGGTGGACTCTTCATTCATTGGGTGATCTATAATTTACCGCTTGAACCAACCCAACTTGCTGAGGGGTTTGGAACACCAGGTCCAGTGTTGGGCACACCAGGGAAGAATAGTTATGGCCGCAGTGGATATGATGGCCCCTGTCCGCCACCTGGAAAAGCACACCGCTATTTCTTCACACTTTACGCCACAGATCTTGAACCCGCTCTGGCAAAAGGGCTGAATGCATCTCAGTTACGCCAACAGTTAAAAGGGCATATTCTCGGCCAGGCAGATTTGATGGGAACCTACCAGCGCTGATTATGGTAAGGATTCAGGATATATCACCTGCAAATAGCGACTGCGGAATTGTTCCACTACCTCCAACAGGTCAGGTGGTAAACACCTGACAACTTCTTCTACCATGGATTGAGGTACACCGGCGTAGTAGGCTTCAGCCACACTACCAGCAATACAAGCCAGAGTATCTGCATCACCACCCAAAGAAATCGCCTTTCGCAATGTGTCTTCATAATCTGATGCATCAAAGAAAGCGATCAATGCTTCTGGCACTGTCTCCTGGCAGGTTTCGTTGAATTGATAGCCAGGTCGGATGCTGTCCACCGTCCGATTGAGATCATAAGCAAATCTTTCAGTAATAGCATCTCGGATCTCCTCTTTTTTCATTCCCTGGCGGGCAAACAAGATTGCCAAAGCGGTTGCTTGTGCGCCTTTTATCCCTTCGGGATGATTGTGAGTGGGCAATGCGCTCTTTTTGGCTTCTGCAAGTACTTCGTCGATTGTATCAAAAGCCCAACCCACAGCGCTGACGCGCATGGCAGATCCATTGCCGAAGCTGTTATAAGGCATGGGCTGATCGCTGGCCAGCCATTTTCTAAACATACCACCATACCCTGCATGAGGGTACAAATGACCATATTTTAGATATGCCTCTTGATAACTCGATTGCTGAAGGAGCGCTTCAGCAGCAGCAATTGTCATTACTGAATCGTCTGTATAAAAAGAATTTTTCGTAAATAATGGAATATCTTCACGTTTTTGTGGGTGAAATTCATAAATCGATCCCGCAATATCACCTGCAATAGCTCCTATCATTGTTACCCTCCTTCTTCATACGATTATGAAAAGCGTTTATTATTCTACTACCAGAGAAAAATTCCACAATTTGCTCAACCAAGGTTCTGGAACACTCTGGATCCCGATTCGGGGTGCCGTTTTGATAACTTCTGGCGAGATTATATCTCCATCCTCAATCCACAACCCCGAATCTCTGGTGCAAAGGTCAATACCATTCAAATTTCCATCAATCGCCAGTGCCTGGGTAAGCTTTGCTGGTCCATTACACCACATTGATTCCTTCGCCTTCCCACGTCGTTGAGCTATCAGTTCCAATCCCTCCACGGGTTGGATCGCGCGGATCAATACCGCTGCTGGATAGCCCTCTTCTCCGCATACGCAATTCAACATCCAATGCATCCCGTAAGTGAAATAAACATAAGCATGACCAGCGGGACCATACATAACCTTTGTTCGAGGTGTCAATCCAACTCGCGCGTGGCAAGCTTGATCTTCTTCTCCACGATAAGCTTCTGTTTCTATGATCAAGCCTGAGACGCGAATGTTATTTGTACACCGAACCAATCGTTTTCCTAATAGCTGCGGTGCAACTTCCAATACCTCGCGTTGAAAGAAGGATGGTCTTAATAATTCAGGCATTCGAAAATATTATGACCCTGAAGATTTGGCGTGTAGCCGGTTGTCTTTCTCAAATGTCAATCGCATGCCATCTTCCAGTGAAATCGACGGGTTGTAATGTAGGATAGTCCTGGCTTTTGAAATGTCTGCACAGAGCCTGGCAGGTCCCCCTTCTTTCAGGGGATTATGAACGGTCTGCGGTTTTCCACCGGTTATTCGCTGTGCCAGAGTAGAGATTTCTGCAACAGTGGTTTCGATACCGCTTCCGACATTGATGATTTCCAGGTTCGCTTCTGGGGCAGTAGCAGCAGAAACCATGGCATTGACAACATCATCAACATAAACATAATCTCGTGTTTGATCCCCATCGCCATTGATTACCACTGTCCCCCCCTGAGCAGATTGACGTAGAAAATTTGGAATGACTGGTGCATTCACTGGAGGTAAGTGCTGTCCGGGACCGTATGCATTGAACACTCTGAGGCAGGTTGTTTCCATTTTCCACAAGGCGCCAATTGTTCGTACGTAGAACTCAGCCGCCAGCTTGGAAACTGCATAAGGTGACCTGGGATTTGGTTTGGCGGTTTCTGCTACTGGCTGGACCATCTGATCGCCATAGATAGCACCCGAAGAGATAAAAACGACTCTTCTTACGCCAACATCCCTCATGGCTTCCATCAAAGTTACCGTACCACCTACATTTACCAGGTTATATTCTCTGGGATACAACACCGATTCTGGTACCAACACTCTTGCAGCAAGGTGGTAGACGCAGTCAATATTTTGGAGAAGCGTCCATAAACCCGGGCGATCATTCACATCAGCGCGGGTGAACAATACATCAGGAGAAAGGACAGAAGCATCACCCGTAGAAAGGTCATCCATTCCTCTTACAGAATGCCCTTCTGCGACCAGCCGATTAGCCAGAGCTGATCCTAAAAAGCCTGCTGCACCGGTAATTAAAAATTGCATGGCTACAGCTTTGCTCCACAAAACCGGCAGAATTTTGCTTGAGCCGGAATCTGCTGACCACAATAGGGGCAAGATTTACTGGCAGATATCCCTGCACCGGGAGTTAAGAAACCCTGGGCGGCTTGCTGGGCGGCAGCCAATTCAGCCTGATGCATAGCCCCTGCGCGTGCTCCCGAAAGAGCAACATTTGCCTGGAACAATTCTTGCGCCTCATTGGATTGCAGATCTACACCCACTGGGCGTACACGTTCTTCCCGTAGTTTATTGATCTCTTCTCGGAAAAAGCCGATCCACTGCTCAGCCTCACTTGTATGGTTCAACGCCAAGAGAGAACGTGCGCCATCCAAAGCGGCAACTTCGCTAATAATTTCTGCTGCAAAGAATCGGGTGGTGAAATCAGAGCGCACAGCAATCGAGCTGGCTTCTACCGCATCCTGCATTCCTTTGCCCACGCGCACTTCTGCTTTGGATAGAGTGCCCACAATATCCATTAGAATTGCCGTAGAGCGAAAGCGGGCGGATTTGAATAATACTTCAGCGCTGTTGATCAATCGGTTACCGTTACTGGCTGCTGCTGTTGCCAGAAGAAGCATGGCAAAGAACTTTACCAGATATGAGGGGGATACAATACTGCCGATATTCCATATATCCCCAGGCATCATGAAAAAGAGGAAGAGCACCACTCCGATCAAATAGAAAAACCATCCAGAGACTGCAAGCACATAACCAGCCACCTGTGATCCTGAGCTGATTGGTTGTGGCTGCTGTTCAACAAATGCAAAACCTTTAAATTGGCCAACGTTTCCCACTGAGGCTGAGGCTTCTTCCCGTATATCATAATCGCTACGGTTGATAAATCCTTGCCAGCGTAATGGTAATGCAAGATCTGGAATACGGGTGATCAACTGGGCAGGGTGTCCAAAACCCCGGTAATACTCTGAGCCTTCAGCACATACCGAATTGGGCTGCTGATGGGGCACTACCATAAACCCGGCAGCATAATCTAGAACCGAGAGAACTACCATCAGAACTATATAAAAAATAAATGGAGCAATAGGTAGCTGTACATCTATTTTAGCATTGGCAATCATCACCCCAACAATAAAAATTATTCCAAAAACCATCCCCGTGATGTGTCCGCTTATACCTCTGGAAGTTTTCTGCACTACAGATCTTTCAACAGGTGACATGAAGAGTGTATTTGGGCCATACATAGCCCGCATTCCACCATTTGTGTTGAATTGATAGGTGGAAATAACCCGGTTGGTAAGGGCGTTGTATACATCCACCTTATTGCTGAAATCACGGGGTATATTGGCTGCCATTACCGGTGCAATCAACTCACGTATCCCTATGCCAATTCGTACAAGAGCAACTATGAACAGGGTGATCGTCATGATCGCCAGAAATATCAGGTAAAAAACCTGAAGAGGATACATTTGTTCAATCACAGGGCGAACGTGGGCGTAATTAAGAAAGGAAGAAATGATAACCAGAAGTAGAAGTACAAAACCGCCTGCAGCAGTGATAACGGCATACATGACAGGTGGCCGACGAATATTTAGACGCTGTGAACCGTATTGAAACTGATTTGCCATAGTTCCTCCAACGGGCGAGATTGCGATTTTCGTTATTGTAGCACGAATCAGATTTGCCTTTCTCTTTTTTATCGTCACAAAAATGAAAGGGAATAATGTAAAATGTTTATGTAAACAATTCCTTATCAAGGAGACAGGAAATGACAAAAACACAGGATGATTTAATGGCTGCATTTGCTGGTGAAAGCCAGGCAAATCGTAAGTATCTTGCTTTTGCAAAGAAAGCTGAAGAAGAAGGTTTCCCCCAGATTGCCCGCTTGTTTCGCACTGTTGCACATGCTGAGACTATCCATGCGCTCAGTCATTTCAAGGTTTCTGGTAAAGTAAGTTCAACGGCTGAAAACTTAAAATCTGCCATAGAGGGTGAAACCTATGAGTTTACCACTATGTACCCCGATTTCATTGCTGATGCAGAAACAGAAGGCGAAGCTCGTGCTGTAAAAAGTTTTATCAATGCAATGGAAGTTGAAAAAGTCCATGAAGCTCTTTATCGTGAAGCATTAGAAAACCTTGGAAAAACCAATGAAATGTTTGATTACTATATCTGCCCAGTGTGTGGTTATATACATGCCAAAAATGCTCCTGAAAAATGTCCGGTGTGCGGTACCCTGGGATCACGATTCGAAATTATTCCATGATTGAATAGTTTCAAAACAGACCGTTATGCAGTTAGCGAGCCCTTTCCTTTAAGTTCATGGGAGGGGGTTCGTTTTCTTTTCTACCTTTATCAATATGTTACCAATTTGAAGGATAATCTTTTCCGCCACTTGGCTGATTGACTTTCAACCAAAGTTTTTCTATTATGATATTTGCGCCGAATATTTTTATTACCAGCGATCGGGTAGCCCCTAGATGACGCATGGGATTTTTCCCAAACAATGAAATCTCTTTCCACAATTGAAAAGGAGGTATCATGAACAGCCATTTGCGGTTTGGGCTTTTTGTTTCGTTTGTAGTAATTCTTGTTTTATTGTTTTCGGCTGTAACTCCAAGTATTGTTTTTGCAGAAGGAGAAGCGCCTGAATCACCGCCAATAACCGAACCACCTGAAGAACAGCAGCCAACTCAGGATGTTCCATCAGCAGTGCAGAATCTTGCCGAACAAAATGCTGTAGTGGTGCAAGATGGACAGGTATTACCCATGGCAGCTCAAAGCACCCTCACTGTTATTTGCGAACCTGATCCATGGTTTTTTAGTTCGCTATGCCCTGGTGGAAAATGCATTAATTACACAACCATTAATCTTGCCCTGGCAGATTGGGCAGCAAAAAAGGGATATGGCATGATCTTTCTCGAAGGGGGAAATGTCTATACCGAAAATGTTACAATAGACGGCTCACAACCTGGTATGCTGACCTTAAAAGGATTGGTAATCGATGCAAGTTTGGATCCTACCGCTCCAGTTATTAATGGTCAGGTGAATGTTTTTGGTTTAAAGAACGGCTTTACAATGCAGGGTATCACTGTTAATGCCGATTTTGCTGATGCTACCAACACCGCAGGAGCGGTTTATCTCCATAATAACATCGGTTTGATCAAACTCACCGATGTAACCGTAACGAACATTAATAATCAGGGTGGTGGTATTGCCATTGACAATGTGGGTGCTGTAGAGTTGCTGCGTGTCGACGCCAGTAACAATGGAACGTATGGGGTTTACATCCATAATAGCACAGATCCATTTGGTGAAAATCTGGGCACCGGTGCTGTGAAAGTAACCAATAGTTCCTTTAATTTCAATGGCGTTGGTGGCAATGGGCCTTTTGCAGGACTCGAAATTTATTCAGGAAACTCAATTACCTTAAATGGAGTTTCTGCCTCTTCAAACAATGGTGATGGTCTGGATATCCTCGGTAAAACTTTAGCAACCATCAAGAACAGTGTGTTTTCACTCAATACAGTTGATCCGGATGAAACTGATTGGGGTTATGGTATTTATGTATATCCGCAGAACCAGGCTGCTCTCGTCATTGACAATATCAGCGCTTCTTATAATGAAAATGATGGATTGTTCTTGACCACCTCAGGGAATATTACCATCAGTAAATTGCAGGCTGTAGCTAATGGTGATACTGGTCTTCGTATACAGGCTGTGGATGATAATGCCAGTATAGGAGTAGGTGGCAAAAATGTATCTTTGACAGATAGCATCCTTAATAGCAATGGATACACCAACGTGCTGGTATATGCGAATGGTAGTATCACACTGAAAAATGTGAACGCCAGCTATAGTGTAGCAGGCAGTGGGATCAGCCTTGTGAACACTGCAGCTCTCACTCCCCTTCCTGTGATGGCATCCAACATCACCACTGTGAGAAATCAGGGTGGATATGGTTTATATATATTATCGAATGGGAATATTACGGTCGATAGTATTACCTCTACATTAAACGATGTATCAGGGGTTTATGCAGATAATACTTTTGGTACAACGGGCGGTATCACTTTCCTCTCGACATATGGAAAAAACCTTGTTGACCAGAACAGTTATATCGGCTTGGAATTATTCTCTAAGCAAAGCATCAAGATTATAAAACTCACATCTGCTTACAACCTGTATGATGGTGTTGTCATTGATATGGATGGCGGAATCGGTAACCTGTCACTCAACACAGTTTCAGTTTACGCAAATGGTGGATGGGGCATTACTGCCAGCTTGTTAGGTTCTATCACCTGGAATGGGAGTGGAGCTGCAGGAAATGGGCGTGATGCTGCATTGAATGGTGGTGGAGCAAAGTTTGATAACCACCAGGGTGCGGGTAAAGGGATCACTCTAATGAATGTTGACTTCAGTGAAAACGGGGGAAATGATGGGCTGTATATTGAGTCAGCTGGGAGTGTTACCCTGACCAATATTTCTGCTGCCACCAATATTGGGAGAGGGGTCTATATCGATAATCGTTATGGGGTAGGGAATGTGAGCATTCTTAGAACCGCCCTGGAAAACCGCAATTATATCAGCTTCAATCAGGGCACTGGTTTAACGATCTATACCAACAGAAATGTAACCCTGGTAAAAATATCAGCTTCATACAATACCGATATTGGTGCCTATATCAATACTTGCAATGGCTCTCCCTGTGTAGGAACAGGTACTGTAACCATCACTGGCTCCAATAATGCACACTCTGAATTCAGTTATAACGAGGGTTCATATGGGTTGCAGATCATCTCTGCTGGCGCAGTGAAACTTGCGATGGTTGAATCCAGCCAAAACCAGTTTGATGGAGCAAATGTAACCACCAATAGTACCTTTACTATGAATGGGCTTATTAATATGTTTGATTTCAATGGTCAAGATGGAACCACTGGTGGAAATGGTTTGACTGTGGTTGCAACAGGTAATATTTCTGTGTTGAATACACAAGCAAAATACAATGATGGCATCGGATTACTTCTATCGAATGAGTTGACTTTGGGAGATGTCATTATCAATGCTACCACTGCAGGATGGGAAAACTGGTTCTCCTTTAACAATGGTTCTGGAGTGGATATAAAAACCGCTGGCAATATTACGTTAAGCAAAACCAGTTTTATTAGCAATGGATTGGTATCAGGAAATGGTGCCAGACTTGTTAATAGTTATGCGACCGTTCCAAAATTTGTTACAGTATCCAATAGTAAATTCAACAATAACAATCTGTCAGGTATGACTTACTCTGGCCTCTATGTTGATGCTTCTGGTGCCATAACACTGAACAATATTGAAGCGTCAAGTAATGGACTTTACGGTATTGAATTGGATAATCGGGTAGGAACCGACAAGGCAAAACCTGTGATGATCTCCAATAGTATTTTTGGCGGGAATATTGGTGATGGGGTATATATCCTATCCGACCGGGTTGTTACTATTAACTCTATTCGCTCTACTTTCAGTAATACCGGTGTGGGCATCAAGATCGATAATTCCACCTCTACAGTAGGCAGTACGGTTACATTTCTAGGTACGAATCTATTCACGTATAATTCAAAAAATGGGATTGAGATTAAAAGTGCTGGAAATGTATCGATAGCTAACTCGACTACTGCCTACAACTCCTGGAACGGAATCCAGATCGATACGACGGGAAGTGTTCTCTTATCGAACGATCGAGCAGAGAGAAATGGTACAGATGGTGTGTGGATCAAAGCTGCCAATAGCATGATTACTATCAATAACCTGACCAGCATGATGAATGGTTTCCTGGGTGATTGGAATGGCTTGCAGATCGATAGCACAACTGCCAAGGTTTACATTTCCAACAGCAATTTCGTAGGCAATAGTGCCTGGGGTATCACCGCCAATGTGGTTAACCCCAATTCGGATGTTGTTCTGTACAATACCAATACATTTGGAAATGACCTGGGTGCTGACTTTATGGAAGGAAATGTTTATATTTACTAGTTTTCGAAAACGTTTAGAGGAGTGCAATCTGACTCGGAGCAATCCGAGTCAGATATTTTAAGAATGATATTTTCAAAGTTGCAGTGGTTTAATTCCAACTACAGCGTCCCTTACTGATCTCTGAGTGGATGAATTGCTACAAAAATTCATCCAGTTGCCATATTTCACGCATGGGGAAATTACCAAAATCTTCACTTTCTTGGAGAAAGATAAGGCGATAGAGGTAGACGAAAGCGGAGACGCGCATATTCTTCACACAGTGTGCCCATACTTTATGTCCTGTAAACAATTACGCGTACCAGCAAACTGCCTTAATTGTTCTGGCTCGTGATGTTTCCATGCGACCGGGATTTGGATGTACGTCAATCTCAAACCGGTCACCAGTACTGCTTCATGAGTGAGAGCTTTTATTGTAGTGGGCAATGCCAGGTTGATGACAACTTCGACGCCCAATGCGGGAAGATGATGAATATCTTCTTCTGTTAGCTGTCTTGATGTCCATAGCCAATCGAATACTTTGTAGGTGTTTTCAACTTTAATCGTTGGTTTTTTCTATGGGCGCGCTTTGACAGCTTTTATAGCATCTTTAAGAGCTTCAATGAATTGCTGTGATATTGCGTTATATTCCAGCCCAATAAAGTGACGACCACCCCTTAAATTCCAGCGGGTTTGAGAAAGGACGTCGATCCCATAATCTTCGATCCCAATGGCTTTTGCCATTTCCATTGTCTCGAAGGTGATTTGCATTTTATCAAGGTAATGAAACAAAGCAATGATCTCTGTGTTGTATTCTGATGCTTCAACCGCCTGCACCAGCCATGTTGGTGTTACGATGGCAGCGACATGTTGTACCTTTCTTCTATTATTGAAAAGCCCAGATTTCTTCAATAAAATGGATTCTGTCTCGATACAAAACAGAATATCAAGCTCTTCTTCCATCTCCTTCAATTCTTTTTCAATGGCAACTCTTAGCTCAGGACGAAGCTGCGTGTAATCGCATTGACGGGTACGACGATCCCATTCCTTTTTCATTCAATGCCTCCTGATAGAAAAGAACTATTCCCGATCAGCCTTTTTTTGATTTTTTCCCTTATTCAGGTTTTCTTGTAATCGAAAGGAAACAATCTTTTTTACTAATTCATAAGGAATGGATTTATCCAATGGAAAACGTATTGCGCCTTTTGAGATTTCATAAGTGGACAATTCTTCCTTGAATTTTTCAATTCCGCTAGAGGTTGGGTAGAAGCCAATGTGGTTTTTATGAGCGGCAAAGTATACCAATATCCCTTTTTGCGCAAAGGCTGGCATTTGATAGCTGATTTTTTCTTCAGCATCAGGTGCAGCAACTTTAATCGCTGCTCGTAATTCTTGCAATTTATTTTGTACACTTTCAGGAAAACCAGCTATGTAATCATCGATGGATGATGCATTTACTTTGTTTTCCATTCCTGCTCCTGTTCAGGTGACTGAACAATAGTAATAATGACATTGTAGCAAAGAATCAGAAATACTTCATTATCTGGCAAAAAATGAGCCAGTATACTTAAAAATCATGAAGATCTATAAGCGATATACTTGAAAGTATAAGAAAGAAGGAACCCGGATGGAGAATAACGTAATAAACACATTGTTAAATCGAAAATCAGTGCGAAAATACACCAACCAGCAACCAACAGATGAAATGATCCAAACTGTTGTATGTGCCGGGCAGCAAGCACCTTTTGCTGCGCAACTCTACAGTATTTTGCTCGACCGTAAAAAGAAACATCCATTTGGAGCTCCACTGCTTTTTACCATCTGTGTGGATATGCACAAGCTGGAACTGATCATGGCGCGTCGTGGCTGGAAAACTGTTTCAAATAATCTCTCTCTACTTTTTTTGGCATTCAAGATGCAGCTTATGCAGCAGGTAATATGGTAACCGCAGCGGAAAGCCTGGGGATGGGAAGCTGCTTTTTAGGGATGACCTCTTATAAGGCAATAAAGATCCAGAAAGAATATGCCCTGCCACAGCGGGTTTTTCCTTTGGTAGAGCTGGTGATGGGATACCCTAATGAAGATTTCCCACCTCGCCCGCGATACCCGCTGGAATATACCCTGTTTGAAGATCACTACCCCGAGATGACCGATGAGATGATCACCCGCGCCATGCAGTCAATGGATGATGGATATATGGCTCAGGGATACTATATTAAGCAAAAAGCAAAGATCGAATTAGAGATAGATGGAAAAGAAGAAGCATTTACCTATGATGATTATTCCTGGACTGAGCACATGTCACGCAAGTGGGGGCAGTGGCTGGAAAATCCTGATGAACTACTCAAACAACTGGCTGCTTGTGGTTTTCCCATAGAGGGGATGAGGAAAGAATAGTTTGTCTAAGCATCATTTTTTATGACGAACCAGAAACCAACATAAAATAATAGGCAATAAACTCGAAATCCTGCCCGGGATTTTTAAAAAAGCCCAGGTGATCCTGTTGGAATTCCTCGGCATTGCTATTGGTTTCACCGCGCCAAAGACGTTCGGGAATTTCTTCCCAACGGCATAACTCCATCCCAATGATCCGAATGGTAGCTCGCACCTGTAATTTACTATCGTATACGTCGTAATATTCGCCCACCACCAATGGATCATCAAATTCGTTATCCGAAGTGTTAATTCTATCCAACCATTCTGTACTGGCAGTTTTTCGCCCTTCGACGATCTGCTGAACTAAATCATCTGAGACAAATTGCATGCGTTTATGGGATTGAATACTCATGGAAAGGCTCCATTTTGCATTGGAATACAAGATCGAAATCAATAGATTTACTTATTTGTTCAGGCTCAAAGGCACTATCTCACAAGATTGTCGGTCAAAATTTCGTGCCATCATCCCGACAGCTTTAGCCATTCCCAGATGTTCATAAAAATGTTGCAGCTCACGATCGCATATCAGATCGATCATATACAGATGCTCGAGTTTCTTCAACATCTGCTTGATTAACATTGTACCAATTCCCTGATGTTGGTATCCGGGCAACACTTCAAGGAATGGAATATAGGCGCAGGAAACACCATCGCTAATAGCAGTAATGAATCCAACCACCGTTCCATCTTCGGTCCGGGCAAGAATCCTGGCATAGCTTTGAGAAAGGATTCGAAAATGTACCTCTGGTGCAGGCGGATTAGGCCATCCGGCGAAGAACCCACCCATCAGGTTCTTGTCAGTAATTCCCTCAAGGGAGTCAGTGTAAACGATCATGGCACTCCTTCAATAGTTGATTAATTATAGCTTTCTCCTTTATTGTGCTATGATGAATACATTGATTCTCCTTTACGATCGGAGAAAACTTTATGGGGAATGAAGAATGCAGACAAAGAATTGAAGCAAATCTGCAGTTTGATCCAGCAAATGAGATTGAGCGGATCTGTCAATTCATAAAGGGTGAGGTAAAAAGACGTGGTGTGCGTGGGGTGACCATTGGATTGAGCGGTGGGTTGGATTCTACCACCTGTGCTTTTCTGTGCGCTCGTTGTTTACCTGCAAAACAAATTCACCTGGTCAGCCTTCCCGAACGAGACAGCAACATAGACATTCATCACCATGTGCAAGTAGCCGCGCAAACCCTGGGTTTGCCTTTAGAAGAGTTTAACCAAACGGGACTTTTTACTCAACTTGGATTATACGAACAAATGTCCCAGGATCTGGCAGCCAATCGCGCTTTTCTCGAAAAGTCTATCCATATTTTGCGAAGATTCAGTAATTCCCCCTCGCTTTTTCCTTGGGCACAGCAATATTCTTTCCACAGCAGAGAAGGTATTCTCGCCTGGCTTTTGCAGCACAGGTTTTGGCATTATGCGCAACGAACGGAAAAATTCATTATTGGGAAGGTACGAGCACGTATGCTGGTGCTTACACTTAAAGCAATACAGAATGATCGCCTGATGATTTGTACCACTGATCGCTCTGAATGGACGATAGGTTTTTACGATCCACATGGTGATGGGGTGGGAGATATTGCCCCTCTCCGTCATCTGTATAAAACTCAGATCCGTGAGCTGGCGCGTGCCCTGAGGGTGCCAAAAGAAATCGTTCTCCAGCCTTCTTCCGGTGACCTGGGGGCTGGCTTACCTAATGAGACGGCTATTGGATTGCCCTATGAAAAATTGGATAGAATCCTTGTCGGGATATCAATAAAAATAGAGGATGAAGAGATTGCAGAATCTGTGGGGGTGCAGAAGAAGATGGTCAGATCCATCCGTTCAGCATGCATCGTTGCTAATGAAAGGCGACGCATGCCAGTCGGAGTTACACCTGTATAATAATGTACAAACTGCTAGAATACCCTTGCTGAAAAAAGTTATTCCTTAAGCAGCTTACTGTACCCCTTACGATATTTTGTATCTTCTTCCAAAGTGATCAACTCCCGAACCTTTACCAGTAGCAGATCATCTTTTTCAACAGAATAGAGAGACATGATGGATTGAAGGATATCCTGGCGGATAAGGTTGTAATGGCTTTCCTCGCGGCACTCTCGGAATCGCTTTTCCAGATGATCAAGAATTATGTTTCGATACTGCCCGTCAACAATGGCTATTTTCCAGATATTTTGTATACATTGGCGCGAAGTGATGAACTTTTCGTCCCGGGTGTGAGCTAATAGATCATCCAGAATGTTTGCCATGCGTTTTTCATGATCACTTTTTGCCAGGTTGCAGAATAGCATGATGGCAATTGATCGTTGATAGGAATTAATACTCTTCAGTTTTTCGAGTAAACCATCCCAGACATCATATATCCAATCCACTTTTTCGTCTGTCAGGCTGAGCAAAGTTTGGAAGGCACTATACCGTACTTTATCATCAGTTGACTCTAGATTACTAAATGATTCCCTGACTGCATTGTTCATTACCTTGTATCTCCCTTATCCTTTTTTGGCAACCGTAGATAACAAGGCAGTATATCATGGATGACCTCTTGAGAAGCCTGCTTTGTGGAGAAGGGCATACGCATATTTCCACAATCGCATATTGGCAATAAAAGCTTAAGCAATCGGGAAAACAATTTAGGATTACCTTGATATCTATTGAATTATCCGGGCATAAACAGAAGAACCTTTTGATCAAAAAAGCTTTCTGTTTACCTCCCGATCTATTTCCATAGAAAGGCAATGCTGCGTTTCCCCAGGATCTTGTCATCAAATATCAATGTGCCAGCTTGCTTCGCCATGCCAGTACAAACATGCAGAGGAAGCAAGTGTTCTTCGCGAGGGTGGCAATATCGTGCGCCAGGTGCTTTTTCCCATTCAATCAAAGCTTTTTCGCGTTCGGGTTGGGGAAGGTTACCAGTACAGGTTTCGATAAGCCAGTTCTGGAATTCATCATTGAGCGGATCGGGCTTGTCCAGCCCCTGCCAGGAAAACGCCATCATGTTGTGAAAAGAAAATCCAGACCCCACTACCAGGATATTTTTATTCACTAACGCATGTAAAATATTTCCAATCCTGAGATGTTCTGCCGGATCCAGTCCTTTCACCAGGGAAAGTTGCAAGGAAGGGATATCCGCATCAGGGTACATCAATTTCAATGGGATAAACAACCCGTGATCAAACCCTCTTTCATGGTTAATCTGGATGGGAGTATTATTTTTCTCGAAGAATCCTGCAATCTTTTCGGCAAGTTCTGGGCTTCCGGGAGCAGGGTAGGTGATTTTATAGGCTTCAGTCGGAAAGCCATAGTAATCATAGAACATGGATGGTTTTTCAGCGCCCAATAATGTGGCGACTTTTTCTTCCCAGTGAGCGCTCACCACGAGGATGAAATCTGGTTTTCTGATCATGGTGGGTAGAAGGGTCATGAAATCCAGCATCGCTTTATGACTTGGATCGCCCAAGATTGGTAGGGGTCCGCCACCATGAGAAAAATAAACAATCTGGGTTTTCTTTTTTGAACTATCGTTATCCAAGAGGAGCTCCTTTATACATTCTTCTTGAAGCTATCCCAATCGAAAGGTTGACCATGTCCGGGAAATACCTGCTGAATATTCAACTTTTCCAGGCGAGCCATACTGATGACTGCGACGCCTGGATCATCCATGATGGAACTTAGCCCAGGTTCTTTCATGTTTTCGAACAAGTCACCACAGAATAGTTCCCCTTCTTTGGTAAGAACACCTATGGAACCAGCCGAGTGTCCTGGAAGAGAAAGAACTCTGGCATCCAACCCATAAGGTGCCAGATCGAATCCATCATCAAGAAATATATCTGGGGAAAAGTGTTCCGCCTTGCCAAAGCCGGTAAAAAGCGGGATCAAGGATTTTACCAAAAAATTAGGCTGCTTCCGGTTTACAAACATATCACCGCGCTCGACCATGCCTGAGTCAAGTTGGTGCATTGCTAGTTTGGAACCAAATGCAGAACGCAGGTATGCTGCATTGCCCGTGTGATCAAAATCTCCGTGGGTAAGGATCACCAGGGTCAAATTATCTTTATCACAGCCGTTATTTTTAAGTTGCTCCAGCATTATGTTCCGGGCAGTCGAGCTGCCGGTATCAATCAGAACATACCCCGTGGCAGCGGATATCAGGTAACAATTCACCAACCCCATTCGAAAAGGGAGAGGGAGAGACAGAATGCGAATTTCTGATGGCATATCAGCCTCCTGAATTATTAATGGAGATTTACAGAAAACATCATGAATAAAAGTATAGAAAGATTATGACATAAAAGCCTGGAATATTCGGAGTCAGACTCCGAATATTCCAGGAAAACCCCTAAAATGTTGACTATTTCTTCATTAAATCGCAAACCATTAGCTTCAAGCATATGGTTAAGTCAGATTTTGATTGATTTAGGCCAGGGTTCCAGGCGAGCCTGTGTCCACAGGGTGTTCACATAATTCAATGCAAAATAATTTTGCGCCAGATGCAACCAAAATGCACCCGGTTCGGTGAGCTCGATAAATCCATTCTTCTTGTTCGCGTACCCGAACCTTTGGATAAGCTGCAGCAGCCTGTGTGCTTTATGTGTATCTCTGCCGAGGTTGGTATTGATGGCATCCATGGGGATGCGCGTGTCATAGAACCGCCAATACAACCACCACCAGCCTGCCATCTCGCCACTAAAAGGCATCCTCAATGCGATCGCTGATTTTCCAGTAGATAATGCTTTCTCCCAGCTATCGAGGTCGAAGGTATTTAGAATAAAGCCATCTGCCATTTGTGAACCGGCACCGGGTCCGATACCAATGTAGCCATCACGGGTAACAGAAGAGTAACGGGGTACGTTTCCACGCTTGAATCCCCAAACGGAAACGCGCTCAAAACCATTATTTTCACACCACTGGTTGATCGCCTGATATTGCACTCTGCGTGCCTTCAGGTTGGGCATGCGTATGGCGTTGAGATGCAGATATTTTCCGACCGAGGTATAGGGAAAAGTGAAAAGGGGATACGTCGTGATCTGATCTGCTCCTAAATCTGCCGCAAGTTCCATGTCAGCCAGCACATTGGCAACTGTCTGTTGCGGAAGCGTAAACATGATATCCACATTTATCGATGCAAAGCCACTCTTGGCAAGTAAAGACAATGCTCTTTGAGCATCGGTTGGATTGTAATCGCGCCCGATCAGAGCGAGGTTTTCCGATTGGAACGATTGCACACCGAGGGAGACCAGGGTTACATCCATATCATGCAGATGCTTCACCATTTCTTCGTTCACATCCGCCGGGTTGGTTTCTATGCAAATGTCACCTGTCAGGTGAAAGTGTTCCTGAATGTGTTTCAGGATTATGTCAACACTTTCCAGAGCCAGGGTAGGTGTGCCGCCCCCAATGTAGATACTTGTGATCTCAGTTGGCCCAATGGTCTCCGCCCATCCATCCACTTCTCTGAGTGCTGCCCGGGTATAAGGCTCCATCAACGACTCTTGATAGGGGACTTTAGTATAAGGGCAGTAAGGGCAGAGATGCCGGCAGAACGGTACATGCAGATACAACGAAGTTTTTTCAACCGGCTGCGGAAACCACCCGACTCGTGGTTGTTCAAAGACCCATTTCTGCTCACGCCCCACCAGGTAGCGACGAACTGCACGTGTGATGCAACCTATCAGCCATTCCCCCGGGCGTGTCATAGGTACCTCAGCATGCCAAGAATTGAGCTGGGGCATAATCGCAGTATTTCAGTGAGCTCAGTACAGGCGCCATACCCGCAATCTGGGCATACTTCATCTGTGGCGCGGCAGCATACAGATTCGCCTTCCACATCAACCACCGCTGCAATGGGACTGCGTCGCTGCCAGTTCCCTGATTGTAAAGCCAGCAACCCGGCTCGTGAATTAATGACGGGTAACCCATCTTGAATGTATTTCAGCAATTGGTCAATGATCGGTGTGCGTTCTTCTGCTGTCATAAACAAGTCATCTCGCCCGTAATAAGGAGTGTGAAAGTAGAACATCACCCCAAGCACCGGAAGATGCGTGTCGCGCACCCAACGCAAGAAAGGTTCAATGCCTTTGGCGGTGTTGTGATCAATCACATAATTCACTGCAATTTTAGGATGTTGCGCTGCCCGGATGATGGTTTCCACTTTATGAAAATGATCCCCGCGCCGCTGCTCAAAAACACCTGGTAGCCCATCCATACTGACCCACATGAGATCAGCCGGGGAATCCAACCCCAGCAGCCCATTAGTATACACATGCACATGAAAAAAACCGATCCGTTTTGCTGCTGTGATCACATCAGAAAGGGCGTGAGATGCATCATGCCAGAGCATTGGCTCGCCACCGGTAAAATACAGATCACGGAATCCTCTCTCCCATGCGTTTTGCATGGCTAAGAGGAGTTCCTCCCAGCTCATGTCCCGCCGTCCTGTATTGGAGATATGGCAACCCTTGCAGGCAAGATTACAGCGATCAGTCAAAGCAATTCCGTAGATGAGCGGATCAGGCTGCTTTCTCAGTGCTGAGCGTAACATATACCTGGCATAGAAGAAGTACTGTTTCCATGAAGAAGAGTGAAACAGATTTATCGTTACGGTTCGCTTTTTCTTTAGTTGATCTGTCATCTGACAAACTCGTATACCACAGACAACAATCCATTATTGTCTATTAATAGTATACGGCGCACAGAATCTATTTCATATTTATAAATTATCGTGGCTTGATCCTAGAAAAGTGATCAATCCTGATTTGACCCAAAAGCCAGGAGGTTTCCATCCAGGTCTTTGATCACAAAGCGGTAGGTACCCCAGGGAGTCTTTTCCAGGGGATTGACCACTTCCACCATATTCTTGATGGATTTCCAGAAGTGTTCAATATCCTCTACTGTAAAACAAATCTCATCGATCGATCCGGGTGTCTCACCGATGGCAAAGAAAATGTCCTCCTGAACCTTGAAAGATTGCCAGTGGGTTGGTTCATAAAATACGTCAGCTTCAAATCCCAGGATCTCTTTATAAAACTACCTGGATTTTTTAACATTCGTAACGATACGGGTGATGCCCGAAAATTTCATTCAATCCTCTCCAGAAATCAGGATGAATGCCCTGTGCCTTGGAGGAATTCAGCTATGAGGTTCTTTTATCCTGCATAGGTTTCAGACAGGATTACACAATTCCGGCCATCTGCTTTTGCCTGGTAAAGGGCAGTATCTGCAGCGATCAGTACCTGTTCGGGCTTTTCTTTTCCGGTGATGAATGCCGCAATACCGATAGACATGGTCACTGCTATATTCTCACTGTTGTAATCCACGGAAGTATCTTCGAATTGCTTGCGCAGCCGTTGACTGTATTGGTATGCGGTCTGTGATGAAGTAGAAGGTAATATAACAAGAAATTCATCTCCACCATAACGAAAAATGAGATCCTTAGCTCGAGATTGCTTTCTTAAGATATTTGCCACATGCTTTTGCACCAGGTCACCGGCTTCATGTCCATATGTGTCATTAATTTCCTTAAAGTGGTCGATATCCATGATGACAACACTGATGGGATACATATCATGCGAAGCCTGTTGCAATTTCTCCAGAACGATCTCTTCCAGGTATCGCCGGTTGTATAGATCGGTGAGAGGATCACGGATTGCTTGCTCTTGGAGTTCTTCTTTCAAGGCACTCAATTCAAGCAGCATATTCTGCAACTGGTTTTCTGCCTGTTTCCTGGTTGTAATATCTCGCAGGATAATAATCCGTCCCGCGTCCTGTTGATGAAAACTTTTCAAGGGGGAGATCCGCAAGTCAAAAAAGCGTTCTTTACCGGCAATGTTTAGAATGATCTCGGGCTGGGCAAAAAGGCTTCCTTTGTTTTTCTTTGTTAACTCATTCCAGGGATAATTTAGTTCAGTAATAAGTTTGCCCAGGATATTTGTAGGTTCTGATTGAAGAAGTTTCTGAGCTGACCTGTTGATGTCGACGATAGTCTCATTTTCATCCAACACAATCATGGCATCGCTCATGCATTCGATCACATTATCTCTTGCCATTGGAATAACGCTCGACATCTGATGTTGGAAAAGGGCAATGGTTAAAAACAAACCCAGCAGGGCGAAACCCAGCGGCGAAAGAGGTTGGCCGAGACCCGGATTCAACAAAAAGGCATCGATCAGGCTGGTGATCAGGGGCGGAATGGCACCCAATATCAGGGGAAGGATCTGCCTGCGATAAACATTATGGTTATGGATAGTCTTATAAATGATTAGACTTAAACCCGTACCTGCGAGCGCATAACTGTAGAAGGTGTGCACCCAATAAAGGATTCCCAAATGGATAGAATCAAGCCCCATCAAGATTCCCTGGACTGAATATTTTTCTCCTGAGTAAAACAAATGATGGCTTGAATTCGTCATGACAATGATCTGTGTGACAAAGGGCATGGAAAAGATGAAGATCAGAAATGGTTTCGCTGACAACTGTTTGTTGTTTGTATACTGGATCGCAAAAACCATGAAGAATGCCAGCATGGTTGTCAGACCGAAATAGCGTAGATCAGCCCAATAATGTGCCTGAGCCCGGTTCTGGCTCATGGAAACCATCAGACAAAAGAACTGCCAGATACCCATAGCCAGCATCATGCCAGCAAAATAAGGGGTACTCTTTCTGTTGCGATGCTGCCATGCAAGTGCAGAAATCGTGAGGGAAGTAAGGGTCCCTGCTGCAAGGAAGAAAAGGTAAAGGTATTGCGAAGTCATGTTGGAAGGTCTCTCTTCGATTACCAGCTTCGAGTATTTATGCTACGGGAGAGGAATCTCCCATAAAATAATATACCCTGATTCAGGGAGATTAACCTTACAATCACCTGTTAGATTTTTGAGAAGGAGGAGAAGAGAATGTAGATCAGATATGAAACAGATTATTTCTTATTCAGGAAAAAATCGTGAATAAAGATTTTTAATGGAGTTTCCCATAATTTGAACAGTTTTCTAAAGTATCTTCGGTTTCATACTTCGTTTTTATAACTGATAATTGCTCAAAAATTTGATCAATGAGGTTCGTGGTTCGTTTTTCATTTTCCTCTTTGTACCAAAGAATATTTCCAGATTCTTCTACCAAAAATTTTATTATATCCATACAATCAAGGAAAATCAGTGGCAATCCCGCTATTTCAAACAGCCAACTTTCTGGAATGAAGTGAATAGTATTATTCCTGTAGAATGAAGATTATCCCAACGGTTGTCAGGAAAACCATTCGCCGGTTCATATTTCTTTCTTGCCAGTAAGAACAGCAGCCTGTTTACCTGTAAACTATTCTTACCAAGAAGGTCATTCACTCAATACCCAAAGAGCATCTTGCTCTTCATACGGAGCCACGAGCCACAATTTCCCATTACCATCTATGGTACTTTGCCTGCCAGCCAGGGGAGAAACCAGTTCAGGTGCATCTCCCTGTATTCGATAAATCCCCCCTGTCCAGAAGATCCACGCTATGCCTGTTGCGTCAAAGAGAGGTCCCCAATATCCATAATCGAATTCGCTGACTTCGCCTATCTGGTTCCAGGTTTCATCCTGCAGGTGATAGAGTACGCTATTCCCATAACAGCTTGCCCCACCGCACAAGACAAGAATTGACCAGACTGTATCGTCTGGATCTACTGAAATCGAATTGACAAAACCAAAACGCATGTCCGCTATGGGGGATTCAGGTGGGGGAAATTCTTCCCATGTATCTGATACGGGATCGTAGCGCCATAGACTGTTCTCTACACCTGCCCAAACATGCCCGGTACTGTCTTCAGCTACAGCGGTTGCGCAACCAGACGCCACTGGCGAGCTTTTTCCTTTCCAGGTCCCATTATCCAACCAGCGAATACCCTGCCCTCCAAAAGGTCCAGGTCCACCCCAATCGCATTCAGCCACCCATATACTTCCATCTTTCAAGATGAAAACAGTATAGTTGGGCATCAGGTCTTCTTGCCTGGTTGGCTCCATGCCCATTTCTTGAGGCGTAACAACCGTCCAGAAATTGCCTTCAAAAAAACGAACATCCTGCGAAGTTGCAAACCATACCCGCCCCAATGGGTCGGTTTTTCCACCACGCACATAGGGGTAATTTATTACCGAAACAGGTGCCCAGCCGGAATCACTGCCATAGATGATTCCAGCTTTCCCATTCCATGCAGCGATCTGGCTCATGTCTTCATTCACCACCCACACACGCCCACTGGAATCAACACCTGCAATTTTTCCTACCATGTCTGAGAGGTAAACGGATAATCCCATATCGGTGATCTTCACAACCCCTTTATCGGTGGTCAACCATAAAGAACCATCTTCGGTGGTGATCAATGATCTAGTAGTGCCAGCAATCACCTGGTTCACTATCGCAACAAGGTTAAATGGACCCGAGGTGATAGGAGGCGTTTCAAGAATTTCCGGCGTTCGGGTGGTAGTTTGTTCAGGAGTATTCGAAGGAGAAGGAATAAAGGTAGCTGTTACTGTAGGGGAGTGGAATACCGGAAAATAGCATCCTATAGAAAGAATGGCAAGTGTCACCAGGGTTAAGAGGAATACTGCACGCATTTTCTTCTGCATGGTTCCGTTTCCTCCAGAAATTCTTTTTATGCCTTGGCTTAAGGATTTTGGTATTTGATTCGCTATTATTAATTATACAAGCTGGTGTAATGTTCTGTTACGGCAAAATCACCTTTGAGAAAGAGTATTTGGTCTAATATGCATTAAAAGTGATAGATTGTTTGCCCTAAGAATTACAAAAAGGCTTCCTTAAGCCGTCGGAAGCCTTGCTATTTGAACTTGATTGTTCGATGAAGATTTATTGCAGAGGTTTCTTTTTAATCTGTCACGCTGAATATTGCCATATTATCCATCATCGTTTTATAGATTTTTACATTCTCTTCCCACTCTGCTGTTGGGCTCTGAAAGATTGTGAGATAAACCGCATTATTCTCGATGACGGTTGAGTACTGGATCGTCATTTCTTGATTGCTTCCATCTGCTGCAGGAATACTTGCCTGGATCATTAAATTGTGTTGGGTATGATCACCATATGTATAGTCCCAGGCATCCAAAATTTTTGTAGTTGTTTCTGCTTTGGCAAAACCTTCCAGGATATCCGTTGAAAGGCTTTCCAGATCATCTGCATTGGTTAGCATAAATACTGCCTGCCCGGTATGGAATCCGCCTGACTGCTCCATATCCTGTGGCGTGATGTACACTGCAATACCCGGATAACTCTCATTACCGGTTTCTTCCTTAAAATACCAATCATCAGGCATCAGAAGGGCTGTTTTGATATCCGGTACATACTTCCATTCGAAACCCGCAGGGCTTTCTGGTAATTGAGCAAGATTTTCTACTGCTTCATCGGCTGTAGCTGTAATGGTTGCTTGTACTTGGGCTGTTTCTGTTGCAGAAAGTGTTTCGTTTTGTTTTTGGGGGCTGCAGGCACATGCAGTTAATATCAAAGCAAGCGTAACGAATTTCAGTGCGTATTTCATATTATCGGATATCCTTTATTTCAGAATAGATCAATCACGGGCTTAATCTTACCATTGATCGCGCCACACACATTTTCAATCTATTGCCAGTTCGATGCGATGTCAGGTAAAGTTTTCGCCCCACATCCCGTGACCAGTAGCCAACCAGTACAAGATTGGGCGTGCGTTCCAAATCTGGTACATAAGTGCCCAGAAGCCAAAGAGCATTGCTGTCCGTTCGATCATGGCTGACCTGGTTGGTTGTTTCAAGTTGAGTGATGAAGTATGTTAGGAAATCTTCCAGCACCCAGCCGGTTTCTCCCTGATAGGGAGTTGAGTTCAATATTTGTAAGAATTCGCGTGGATGGAGAAGCCCTTCCAACTGTTTTCTACCAGCAAGGATTTTTCCTCGTCCGGGTTGAGGCATCACAGTTATGGGTTCGATGAGACCAACACTCCAACCCGGCACAGCGCAAAGTTGCGTGTCATGCATGGCTTCGTGTTTTGTTAATCCCTGGTGATGATCAGGACTATACTGTTTAGGAAAATAAACAAGATGGTTTGTGTCGAGTATCGATTGAAGGCGTGCCCACATCCAGACCGCTTCTTTTTTATTCAACTGGACAGCTACATCAACACTGGACTCGCTATGTCTGGTCTGATAAAGTTTTCCTTCTGTAGCATGTTTGATTAGTGAGCTTGTAACGCAATCAATGAGTTTTGATGCGGGATCAGCTATGGGGGTTATTTGAAGCCGGGTAAACCCCTGCTGCATTTTCTTCTCAATGTAAGAACTGTTGTGAATTAGTATCTCGCCTACCTGATGGCAGGTTGGTGCTGGATATTCTTTGCCATCAATTCCGATCACCCCCAAAACTTTGGACGTTGGCAATATTGTAATGACCTCTGATTTCTTAAGAGCAGCGATAATGCCCTCATACGCATGTTCAAAGGCTGAGTAATCCATACCTCACCTTCATAATGGTCATCCTGCCAGTTTTCTTAACAGGGGTATTGCTGCCTTTACTGCTTTTGCCCGATGGCTGAGCTGGTTTTTTTCTTCGGTGGTCAGCTCTGCCATCGTTTGGGATGTGCCAGCCAGTTGAAAGATGGGATCATAGCCAAAGCCGTGACTTCCATGTTCGGTATCAATGATCTCACCCTCACAAATCCCTTCGGTTTGATAGAGGGTGATGCCATCAACCACGCTTATTGGAATAAAGGCTTCGGGCAAACGCCAACCTTCGGGCACAGCAATCACAACCGTACAGCGAAAACGTGCTGTCCATGGATGGGCAGAACTTTGTAGATTTCCTATTAATGCTCGCCTTCGATCTGCATCTGAGGCATCAGGTTTAGAAATATACCGTGCAGAATGCAATCCGGGTGCGCCATCCAATGCGTCCACTTCCAACCCGCTGTCATCCGAAAGAGTTAGCAATCCACTTGCCTGGCAGTACTGTAATGCCTTACGCATGGCGTTATCGATATAAGAATCGCCATCTTCGGCTACCCGAAATTTAATATCCACATCTGAAAGGGTGAGTAAATCGAAAATTGCATCTTTGATATGGAGATTTCCTTGTTGATTTTCACTTTGAATACTACTTAATGAAACATCCCTACAGGTGGGGGATATTGATTGAGTTTCGCCAGCAGTGCCAGAGTTTTTTTGCGCCAAATCTGCCAGTAGCGCTTTCATTTCGTGGATTTTTCCGCGATTCCAGGTTGCTATCAGTAAAGGAATGGTCATAAATGTTTCCTATAATCTATGTGAATTTCATCATAAATGATTGACTTCGTATATTCAAGGTGCTATAATAATTTTTAGTTTATCTCTGACAGATTGGCTACAATGCCAGAGGATTCATGTGAATGCCAAATTCCCTTCAATATCTAACCACGATGCATCAATCTGCTGTCGTGGTTTGTCGTTTTGATGAATTATACAAGATAACACGGTAGGTATGCAGTTGTGAGTGGGTATCGAAATCCATTAAGAATTAACGTCGGTTTTCTATTGAATCAAGCTGTAGGAGAAAGCAGGGATATTCATTTTGACCTGCCAGAATTACGGATTACTTCCGATTTCATCTTGAAGGATTTCAAAGGAGTAGCCCGTGTAGGACGTACACCACAGGGGATCCTGGTTCAGGCAGATTTTACGGCTTTTATGCACGCCGAGTGTGTACGCTGTTTGGCTGAATTTGATCAATCTTTGAAAGCTTCTTTTCAAGAATTATTTGCTTTTCGCAGCAGATCAGTGACAGATTCAGGGTTATATGTTCCAGAAGATGGGAATATTGACTTGTCACCTCTGGTGCGCGAATTTATCTTGCTCGACATGCCAATCAAACCGCTTTGCCGGGAGGATTGCAAAGGATTATGTGTGGTGTGCGGCGAAGATCTCAACGTCACTACCTGTGAGCATGTGGCGAAACAGACATAAGTTTCGGCTGAACACTATTTCTACTTATAAAACGTAATCATTCGCAGCCGAAAAGGAGGGTAGGGCATGACAACGTTAGGGCGGAGAAAATTGGGCGTTGAAACCCTGACTATACTTCTGGAAAGAGCAGAAGTACAGGGGTATCTCACGACGGATGATCTGATGGAAATGTGTCCCGACACAACTCGTGACAGTGAAAGACTGGATGCCATCATGTTGGCGCTGAGACGCCGGGGCGTCGATATTCTCGATCAATCAGAAGTAGATGAGTTGGTGGATGAAGAAGAGCTCGAAAATTCGCGCGAATTTGATTTATATGCCGACTTAACCCCCATTTCAAGTGATGACACCATAGGGCTATACCTGAAAGAGATGGCACGCGTCCCCCTTTTGAACATGAACGAGGAAATCGAACTGGCGCAGCGGATCGAACGAGGTAAAGAGGCTGAAAAGGACCTCATCAGGCACAATGGTGACTGCCCAGCAGAAAAACGGCTTGAACTTCAAGAATTGATCACAGATGGACAGATGGCGCGCGAGCATTTGATTAAAGCCAACACCCGCCTGGTGGTTTCTGTTGCAAAACGCTATATGGGCAGGGGAGTGCCATTCCTTGATCTGATCCAGGAAGGTAATCTGGGTTTGATGAAAGCGGTTGAAAAGTACGAATATCAGCGTGGTTTTCGCTTTTCTACGTATGCCACCTGGTGGATACGGCAGACCATCACCCGTGCCATCGCTGATCAGGGTCGCACCATCCGTGTGCCAGTACACATGGTAGATCGCATCCGTCAGCTATATAAGACCTCTCATGAGATCGAGCAAAAATTAGGACGAGAGCCTTCAGTGGAAGAATTGGCGAAAGAACTGGATACTCCCATCGAAAAAGTGGAATGGATGTTGAAAGTCTCATGGCTGCCTCTCTCCCTTGAAAGTCCCATCAGTGATGATGATGAAGAATCAGAGTTGGGTAACTTTGTGGAAGATACTATTAGCCCAACCCCCATCCAAAGCGCCTACAGCCGGTTACTGCGTGAGAAAATCGAAGAAGTATTAGAGACATTACCCCCACGCGAAGCACGAATTTTACGCCTGCGCTACGGATTGGAAAACGGTCGAAATTACACTCTGGAAGAAGTGGGAGCTAAATTTGGGTTGACCCGCGAACGCATCCGCCAGATAGAGGGTAAGGCACTGCGAAGATTGCGACATCCGCGCCGTTCGCGCCAGTTACGGGAATATTTGTAGATAAAAAGAAGAATTCCGAAATTTTCAAAATTTCGGAATTCTGGCATTTTCAGGGCCTGGAAACAAAACCCGACTATTCGTAGGCTTTTTCCAGCAGCATCAACGCATCTTCATACTCTACTTCTTCTACATTGTAGGTGGAAGCGCCATCATTCAATGCAGTGCGCGCAATGTCTGATAATTTTTCTCGGGCAACCCCGGCTTCTTTTAAAGTGCGGGGCAGCTTACACAGATCATACAGCTCATTCTTCATGTCTTTGATCACAGAAATGACCTTTGCAGCACGCTGTTCAACGGGTGTGCTACTGAATACCTCACTCCCTGCCAGGGGTAATAACATTTCTGCAATCTCATCACCCATCTTGGACCGGTTAAATTCCAAACCAAATGGAAGGAAAATGCTCATGGCAACACCATGAGGTACTCTGCATACTCCGCCGGTAGCATGACCCAGGTTATGCACCACACCGACCATGGCATTGGAAAAAGCGATCCCTGCCATAGTAGAAGCATTGGCAAGTGCCAGGCGACCATCGCGGTTGTTGCCATCTTTCACAACAGGTATCAGGTTTTTCGTAATAATTTCAATCGCTTTCATCGCATACGCATCGCTCAACGGGTTTTTCTGCAGGCTGATGTAGGCTTCCATAGCATGGGTCAGTGCATCCATTCCCGTAGCGGCTGTAATCATGGGAGGCAATGTCAATGTCATACGTGGATCAAGAATAGCAGCACGTGGGTACAAGAAATTTGAGGTGAAGCTCATTTTTAGATGCCGGTCTGGATCGGAAATCACCGCCACACAGGTAACCTCTGAGCCCGTCCCGGCTGTAGTGGGAATGACAATGAAAGGCTGCATCTGCTTTTTAAGCATTTCAGCACCAGAGAATTTCAGCAGGTCATCTGTTCGTTCGGTGATAACGATATTCAAGCCTTTTGCGGTATCGATCACCGAACCTCCACCCACCGCCACGATTGAATCACAACCTGCCTGGCGATAAATTCCAGCAATCTCATTGACTATTTTGGAAGAGGAATCCTGGGGTACCTGGTCAAATATAGCACCGATCACAGCTTCCGAATCGGCAAAGGTATCGACCACCTTTTGAACAAGGCCTGCTTTTGTTACACCCTGATCAGTAATCAGGATAGGTTTATGAGCCCCCATTTGATCTAATTCATAGGGCAGGTTATCCAAAGCTTTATGACCTGAAATGATTTTTACTGGGCTGAAGAATTCATAGTAATTAGGAATCATGGTTAATATCCTCTCTTTTATAGTCCAAAAATCACACCTGCTACATAAACCCAAAGCCGTCTAATATATCTTGTATAGAACGGAATCCTTGGCAGGCGTTTGATCACGTTTTTTGCAATGAAAGTTGGAAATAAGTATCTTTCTACAATATTAAGGCAGCGAATGATGGACATGGCAATCGATAGATCTCCTTTTACGCTCATTCGATGCTCGGCATAAGCCATGGCAGTACCTACCTGTGCGGTCATCATTAAGAATGCGCATTCCAGATTCTTAAAGCTGATGATAATCGTTGCTTCATCATCCCCCACCCTGGTACCTCGATAAGCCAATGTGCCATCAGATTTCTTCTGAAATGCCATTCGTGGGCCTTTAGGTAAAACCTTAAAAAGCGTCATCGTATCCACCTGCCAGGTTGCCACCTCTTTTTTGATGGTTTTATCAATGCGTGACAATGACTGTATTGCACGTCCAAGCACAAAGAAAACAATACTGACTACTAAATTTTTAAACCATTTGCTGTGGGGTTTCAATTTCTTCCCTTCCTTACCCTGATACAGTTTTTCATAGTCTTTGACGGGTTCAATATGGTGTTTTTGCAAAGTTTCTTTTGTGGGAATACCAGTGAGTGTATATCCACGCACAGCATAATACTTATCCAGGAGTTCATCTAATGGAACTACCCTTTTTTGTTTATCCGCTAACCTGCCTTCCCTGAGGAACCTTTCAGGCAGGGTGTCGTCTTTGCGAGAGATTCCTTCGCGAACATTCATATATCTTTCCAGCAGATGGATTCGTTCGCCAGTATTAAGCATCTCCCTGGGAGAGAATTTCACTCCTGTTGAAAGTGAAAGCAGATTGGAAAACATCGAAACATCCATCATTTGAATAGCTACATCAGGGAGCATCTGCATGGCGAGACTTAAAATGGGTTTAGGAGTGTATTTTACGATAGGCGCATCCAGAATATAGGCAAAACCGGTGAATAAGCAGGTTTGGATGGAATTGACCGCACAATACAGGTTTTCGAAGAACCGCACGAATTGAACTTTGGAAGTAGTAGTGAAAGGATTGAGAAAGCCAAAAAACACTTCTAATGGGAAGATGGTTGCAGAGAGATGGCAGGCGCCCCGATTTGCTACGGCATAAGCAACGCCTTGCCCCCATGAACCTCGCGGATCGTAGCCAGCCATTTCCAATCCTTTGACCTGAATAGCAAATTCTTTTCCTCCATATTTCTCCGCTAACCAGCGTGAACCGTTCGCCATTTCATTGCCCAATCCGCGCCGGTATGCAATATCTTGCAGAGCTTCCGAAACTCCTTCGGGATGACCGAAGCGGAGGGTTGACGGGAATATACCTTTTTCGCCAGCTTCCATTACATAAGCGAGAGTACCCCCAGCTGAAATGGTATCCATTCCCATTGCTCCACAGATCTCATTCCAATCTGAAATTTGTACCGGATCAAATATCCCCAAATTTGAACCCATTAATCCAATGGTCTCATATTCGGGAACCTGGCGTTCTCCATCAGGATACTTTCCTTTATGCCCACATTGTACCGAGCAAGGTCGGCAGGTGGAGGGTTTATATTGGAACTGATCACGCATGATTTGCCCGCTAATGGCTGTTGAGCGGTCATCCTGTCCGACAGAGAAATTATTGACTGGCAGAATACCACCCTCATTACAAAATTTTGTATTCGATGCAGTTCCAAAATTGCGATATGTTTTTCCAGTGAATTCATTGGCATTGATCCGACCAATCGCTTTCTTTTGCAAAGCTTGATATTTCTTCTGGTCAGACATTACGATCTTATATGCGCCGCCACGAGCCACAATGGCTTTGACATTCTTTGAACCCATCACGGCCCCCAGACCAGCGCGCCCCAGAAAACGTTCACCAGACATGATATTCGCATAGGAGACAAGGTTTTCACCCGCTGGACCGATCACCAAAGCCCCGTCTTTTTTCTCCAGGTTTAAGGCTTTCTGTGTATCATGCGTGTCGAGCCCCCATAGCAAAGTGGCATCTTCGAAACTGACACCATCTTGAGTGATCAGAATGGTTGTAGGTGTCGCGGCTTTCCCAGTCAGGATCAATCCCTCATATCCTGCTGTTTTTAATGCCATCCCAAACGGCCCTCCGCAAGAAGAAGATGCGATGATACCGGTAAGAGGTGATTTTGTGACCGCCTCAAACCGTCCACTACAGGGAGCATTGGTACCTAAGAGGGGACCCATCATTAAGATCAACACATTTTCTGGCGAGAGAGGGTCGGTTTGTACTGGCAACCGGGAGGAGAGGTAATACAATCCTAAACCTTTACCTCCAATATACATTCTTCGTTCTTCAGGGGTAATTTCAATGGTTTTACTGCTTTTCGTATTTAGATCGACTTCAAGAACTTTGTTGGTAGAACCCACTACTTCTTGCATAGCTCCTCCATCCTTAAATATTTTTTTTACTTATATACTGCACAAGAAGTTTGACAAAGGGGATTTTATCCCCTGGTAATCAATGTTGAGATCTCTTCTAGCGGGTAGTCGTTGATTCCTATCAGGTTCTGCAGGATCAATCCGTCGACTGTTGCTAAAATGATGTTGGAAATAGCTTTTCTTGATGGTGAATTCTCTAGAATATGTTCCAATCCTTCAAGGATCATCGCTTTCCATTCTTCATACTTATCCTTAAATCTGGCAATTAAACGTGGATTTGAGGTCAGTGCTTCTTCGATCAGATAATGGTGAAGACGTCCCCTTACTGTTTCGGAGACAAGAGTTTGCATAACCTGGTAGATTGCTTTGTCTGGTGGAATAGATGGATCAAGATGCTTTATTTGATCAAGTAATTGATTGGTGATCTGATCAAAATGATGGTTGGTAATTTCGAAGATCAAATCACTTTTTGAGGGGTAATAGTAATACAGCGTCCCTTTTGATATTCCCAATTCAGCAGCAATATCTGCAAGGCTGGTTTCAACCCCTTTAGAGGCTACTAGTTCACTGGTAACTTCCAGAATATATTCGCGAGAGAGGTTTCGTTTTGTTTTCATTCTGTCGGCCGTACGACTGATAATAATTGTAGCAAGTCTATAGAAAAAATACAATCAGCAATTCATCGGTTCTACCCCGTTCATATGACTTAAGTCTATATACTATGTGACATTCTTCGTTGAATGAGCCCCGACATCGGGCTATTATAAAGGGAGATTTGTGCAAATGTTATGAGCAAATTCTCAATAAGGAACGGTCACTTTGGCTATTCTCATCCGCAACTGCTCGTATCTTGTCCAATCATCTACTTGCATTACGCAAGACGTTGACCTGTTAATTCAGGGGAATCGAATCGCTCAGGTCGGCAAAAATCTTTTATCTCCTGCTGATGCAGAAATAATCGATGGCAGTGACTGTGTTGTCATGCCTGGTTTTATTAATACTCATGCTCACCTTTATCAAAATTTGATGAAAGGTATCTCAAAGGGAATCCCTTTGGTGCCCTGGTGTAATGAGGTTTTATTTCCAAATATTGGGGCTATGCGTAAAGTGATCAATAGAGATGGTCAACGCCTTCCGTATCTTTGGACGGCGATCTCTGCGATTGAAATGATCAAAGGCGGAATTACCAGTTGCATTAATATGGATACGATTTTCCCTTCCATAATTCATGCCTGGAAAGATGTTGGATTTCGGGGTGTGCTGGCGTATACCCTTTCGAATAAATGGGTACCTGAAGAACTTCGTTCTTCAGAATCTGCAATGAAAGATCAGATGATAGATTTCATCAATGAACATCACGACCCTAATGGGTTGACCACAGTCTTTCCCGCGCCTTCTACACTGTTTTTGTGTACCGATGATTTTCTCCAATGGGCTGGAAAAGTGGCAGTGGATAATCACCTGGGCATGCAGATCCATATTGCAGAAACTGCAGAGGAGGTCAGGGATTTGGTACGGGATACAGGTCGTACTCCTGTTGAATACCTGGATCATCTCGGTCTATTAAATAATTCTCTAAGTGCTGTTCATTGCGTTCATTGCAATCAGCACGACCTTCAACTCCTCGCACAAACCAAAGCGCAGGTAGTGCATTGCCCCAAGAGTAATATGAAGCTTTCAGATGGAATTGCCCCTGTTGTTCCAATGCGAAAGATGGATATTCTGGTGTCCCTGGCAACTGATGGCTGCGCTTCCAATGATCTTCTGGATATGTGGGAGGAAATGCGGGCAGCCGTAATGCTGGCACGAGTCGCCAACAATGATGCTAACGCCCTTCAACCCATTGATGCTTTTCAAATGGCTACTGCTGATGCAGCTCAGGTAGCCCACCTGGATACAGGAGAGATCTATCCTGGAAAGCTGGCTGATGTAATAGTAGTTGACACTCAGTCTGCTCATCTGACTCCATTTCATGACTTTGATCTATTCAACATGCTTGTTTTTTGTGCAAAATCCAATGATGTACGTGACACCATTATTAACGGTGAAATTGTGATGCGTAATCGTGTTTTGAAGACGGTAGACGAAGCCGCAATAAAATCAGAGATCAAGGCAATCGACATTGAAATCAGCGATTTTAGACAAGATCTACATTTTAGTGCCACCTGATAGGAGTATCGCGTGAGTTCTTTAATTTCTTACTACCCCGGCAATACCTTGTTTCATCGTCTAGATCCGCGTGTCAAGATCATCTTTATGCTCATAGCGTGCACTGGCATCTTGATGATCAACGACTTTTACATAGCAGCATTGGTCTTTGGATTGATCATTCTGTTGTGGTTCTCAGCAAAACTGCCATTCAGTGTGTTCCTGGGCTTCATGAAAGTCTTGTTGCCTATTGCGGCTTTTCTCTTCGTGATACAGGCCATTTTCTACCCGGGTGCAACTCCACTTATTAAGCCACTTATTCCTATTGGTAAAGGATATGGGCAGATTACATTGGAAGGAATTATCTATTCCTTTGTACTGGCTCTTCGCCTGATGGCCATGATCATCATGTTGCCACTGATCAGCTACACCACCCCCGTGCAAGATTTTGCATTGGGAATGACAAAAATGGGCCTGCCATACACCATGGCTTATACCATGACCACTGCCCTTAATCTTGTCCCTCTTCTTCAAACAGAAACCAAAGTCATCGTTGATGCACAGAAACTCCGCGCCATGCAAACATTTGAAAAAGGGAAACTTGGTGAAAAGTTGAGAGCTTATCCGGCGCTGGTAACCCCCCTTGTGATCGGTTCCATGCGTCGTGCACAATTAATGGCAGTTGCTATGGATTCTCGAGCATTTGGTGCTTCAAAGAAACGCACTTACCTGAAAGATCTGAAAATGCGTACCGCTGATTGGCTTTTCATGATCGCCACGGTAGTGTTCACGATAGGTTTTATCGTCCTTTCAAGATATCTGTAATTCTTTACCAGGAGAAATACCATAAAAACGCCCGTCATTGAATTCCAGGATGTATCGTATCGTTACCCTCGCAGTAAGCGTTGGGTCATCACCCACATGAATCTTACTATTCATGAGGGTGAGTTCGTTGCCATCATGGGGGAGAATGGCGCAGGAAAAAGCACTTTATGCCAGATGATGAACGGGATTATCCCCAATAGTATAGGTGGACGATTAGCCGGTAAAGTCCTAGTTCATGGGCTTAATACCCAGGAAGCAGGCATTTCTATTCTGGCAACCAAGGTTGGTATCGTTCTAGAGGACCCTGAAACCCAGTTATTTACCTCCTCGGTGAAAAGTGAAGTTGCTTTTGGCGCTGAAAATCTCTGCCTGTCCCCTGAAGATATAGAAGAACGGGTGGCATGGGCATTGAATGTCGTACGGCTAAAAGGTTTTGAAGATCGGCTGCCCACGTCACTCTCCGGGGGACAAAAGCAGCGCCTGGCAATTGCTGCAAATATTGCAATGCGTCCAGATATTCTGGTATTGGATGAAGCCACATCACAATTGGATCCCGTTGGTGTGGAAGAAGTCCTCTCAGTCGCACGTGAGTTAAACCAGAAATATGGCATGACCATAATCATGGCTACTGATGCCTCTGAAATGATTGCTCGCCATATGGATAGGGTGATTGTCCTCAATGAAGGCAAGCTTGAAGCAGATGGAACACCCCGCCAGATCTTCTCCGATCTACCTCTATTCAAGAAATTGATGATTCGTTCTCCTCAGGTTTCTCAACTCGCAGCGAAAATGCAGGAAGCTGAGAAACCTTTCTCTTCCTTCCCGATCACGATCGATGAAGCCAAAGAAAATGTCATTCAATTGGTGGGTAATAGACCGGGTAGAGTCACTGTGGTGCCAGAAAACCATAAAACTGTTGAGGGTGCCCAAACATCAATCCTTGTAGACAATCTTGACTACATCTACCAGCCTCTGAATGTGCATGCTGTAAAAGGAGTATCTTTTGAGATTAAAAAAGGAGAGTTTGTTGCGCTGATCGGACAAAATGGTTCTGGCAAAACCACTGTTTTAAAGAATTTACTTGGTCTGCTACGACCCACATCGGGAACAGTGTTGGTTGCAGGGAGAGATACCAAGAAAACAGCGGTAGCAGAAATGGCTGAACACGTAGGTTTTGTGTTGCAAAACCCTGATCAACAACTTTTTGCCCAAACAGTGGCTGAAGAAATCAGTTATGGTCCCAAAAACCTTGGATTGCCGCCCGAAGAAATTGAAAAACGCATTGAAGAGACCCTGAAGGTGGTTGGATTGGAAGGAAGAAGGGAAGAATTTCCTCCTGCTATGCCAAAAGGTGATCGGGCTAAAGTAGTCATTGCAAGTGCGCTGGCTCTTGATCCAGAGATCATCATACTGGATGAGCCAACCACGGGTCAAGATTACAAGGGATGCCATCAGATCATGCAGATTGCCCAGGCACTTCATGAACAAGGGCGAACAGTAGTATTCGTCACGCACCATATGGCATTAGTAGCAGAATATGCCAAGCGGGTTATCGTATTGAGTGGTGGAAAATTATTATTAGATGATGTAACCGAAGCTGTTTTTTCACAGCCTGAAGTCGTCAGGCAGGCATATATCATTCCACCACAGATTACAGAGTTGGGTCAGGCATTACCACCCGAATTAGGCTTACCGCGCACTCCATTGAGCGTACAAACAATGGCTGATGCATTATTGCAAAAGCTAAATGCACCATCACTCGAACAAGAACATGTATGAAAGGAAAAGACATGGATGAGATCCTGACAAAACTACAGGCGATTTGCGGACCACAATATGTCACGAATGAATATGTTGATCTGTTGGCATACCGCCGTGATTGCGGACCTTCTACGGGCGGTATCCCCGGTTATGTTTGCCGTCCAAAAAGCACGGATCAAATCGTGCAAATTGTAAAATTAGCCAATGAAATTAAGAAACCGCTTTTCCTATGGGGACGTGCAACTACCTTCGTTGATAATGGTGTCATGAATGGCTGCATCGTTCTGGCGCTAGACCTTATGAATTCTTTCGAAGTTGATTTCGAAAAACAAATGGTCTATGCAGAAGCCGGCACTATCTGGCATGCTATCGATGGTGAATTGAAGAAATATGGATGGGAATTGGCTGCTCCTGGTGGTGGCGGTATGTTCTCAGCTACGGTCGGTGGTACCATTGCGTATAATGCTGTTCCTCACGGAATCACGGAATATGGTATGGTAGGCGATCACGTGATCTCCTTGGAAGTAGTACTTCCTGACGGAACTATTGTTCATACTGGTTCAGCAGCAAACGACGCCAATGGCAATAAGATCATTGAGCGAGGCGCCAATGGACCTGATCTGGCGGGGTTGTTTATCGGTTCTTGTGGCACACTGGGCATCATCACTAAGGCTGCATTACAGATTCGCCGAATACCCGAGGCTGAAGATTATCTCTTTTACACCTTTGAAAATCTCGATGACGCAATAGATGCTGTCAGTGCGATGCAAAAACAGGAAGTCGGCACCTTTATTATTGGCTTATTTGGAGGTCCTCATCCTACTGGCAAGGTAGGAAAATACACCCTGCATGTCATCATCCGTGACAGCAGAACCCGTACTTTTGAGCGAAAACAAGCCGGACAAACAATCTGTGAGAGTTTCCGTGGGATCGCACAAGATGCGAATGCCACCAAGCTGTATTGGACTGAACACATGTACTCCTGGTTGCGTAATGATGGCCCGAGTACTTATTATGGTAGCCGGCCTTATTACTGCCCAGAAGTATCCGGCTTTATTGCTACCCAGGATCTGAAACAGGCAATTCCTGCCCTTAATCAATACATCGAAGACACTCGTGAAGAGTGGACCAAACATGGTATGGCAGTCAAAGGCTTTGATGTGTACTTCTCCAGAAATGGTGGTTTCTTGTGGGTGGATACATTAAATCCGGAATGGAGACCCGAATCTCGTGCATATGGGATCAAAGTACGACGTGATATTTCTGAATTGATGTATAGCAAATGGATGTCTCCTGGTGGTATTGTGGCGGGTATCGCCCCCTACATCATGCCCAAACTTGGAAGCAGTTACCAGCTTATGCAAACACTCAAAGACGCTTTAGATCCCAATCACATCTTAAATCCAGGTGTGTTGATGCTGGCAGGTGATCCCACCGTAGGAAAAATTCCTGATCACGCTGCACCTCAGGGATTGCATATTGAAGAAACTGGTGATGTCACTTTCCAGTGCCTGCGCTGTGGTTTCTGCTTTGACCTCAGTTGGGTTGGCAAGAATTATCAGCAATGCCCGGCTTATGAAAGTGGAAAATTTGAGACCTATGCAGGTCGCGGCAGAGTTGCCACTGCTCGCGCGATCCTTGAAGGAGAGCTAAAATACGATAAGAGCGTCGCTGATAGGGTCTTCAGTTGTACTTTATGCGGTTCTTGCACCGAACACTGCTTCAAATGCATTGATCTACGCAAGGTCTATCAAGCGATGCGTAATGATATGGCTGAACTAGGCTTAACTCCTGCTGGGTTGAAACAGGCTGCACAGGATACATACCAGCAGAAGAATCCCTATTCTAAAGAACATGCTGATCGCTTCTCCTGGCTGAAAGATAAATCTCATATCGACAAGCAAGCGAAGATCGCACTGTTTGTGGGCTGTACACCATCCTATGTAAGAAAATCAGCCGCCACTGAAGCTGTTTCTTTACTGGAGAAAATGGGCGTTGACTATACTATCTCTTCTGAAGAATGGTGCTGTGGCCATCCATTAATGTCGGCTGGTCAAGCTGATAAAGCTGCTGAATTCATGCGCCACAATATTGAAACCTATCAGAAGCTTGGTGTAGAGAAAATGCTGTTCTTGTGCCCCGGATGCCAGATGACCTTCACTAACGAACTTCCAGAAGTCCTTGGCGAGGCAATGCCATTCAAACCAGTCAATATCGTAGAACTGGTCGCAGAAGAATTACAGCAAGGGCACATATCATTAAAGTACATGCCCGCAGGGACAGTAATGACCTATCACGACCCCTGTACCCTGGGACGCCAATTAAAGATCTATGATGCACCTCGAACTATCCTTGAAGCACTCCCTGGTTCTCGTTTTGTTGAGATGCCTCGCAACAAACGTGATTCCTTCTGCTGTGGATCAGGATCCTTTGTACGCTATGACTTTCAAGAGCTTACCGATACTGCTGGGCTACAGCGCTGGCAAGAAGCGGTTAATACAAAAGCCAATATGCTGGTCACATCCTGCATATCGTGTATGACAGAATTTCAACAGGTAAAAAGCCAGACAAAAGATAAACTTGAAGTTGTCGATCTCATTTCTCTGGTCAATAAGCAGGTAGTAGTACGCGAAACAGTTAAGCAATAATTTTGGAAAATAAAGGAGGAGAAATCGTATGGGAAAGAAAAAGAAATTGATCACCGCTCATCCTGCTGTAATGGCAGTTTGGGCAGCCTTGATGGCTGTTGCTTCCTTACTACCAGCCTTTCCAGTTATTGGCACTGGCGTCACCTTTAACATTGCCAACTGTCTCGTCCCACTGGCAGGTATTTTCTTTGGTCCCTGGGTAGGAATGATCGTGGCTGGTGTCGGTGGTTTCATTGGACAATTGATCGCGCCGCACACAGTATTGTTTGGTCCCTTGCAATTCACCATTGCCATGTTGGGCGCTCTTGGTGCTGGATTCGCAATGCGAAAGAAGTATTGGGTATCCCTTGCTCTCATCCTGCTTTTCACAGGAATTTGGTATCTGCTTCCTAATGGAAGAGCTGCCTGGGCTACACCAATGCTCTATTTTCTTGGATTAGCTTTCATCGTCATTGGTGTATGGATCAGTAGAAAAGAAGATCCCTTCCTTTCACCCAACAAAGGAAAATTAGGATTGGCGATCTTATGTGCATCTGGCGCAGGTATTGTTGTAACCCAGGCAATGGGAAATCTGTGGGCGATGATCTTCTTCCAGCTTCCTCCCGCCATTTGGTACACAACCCTTCCTATTGCTCCTGTAGAACGCTTCCTGTTTGCTTTAGGTGCAATGATCATTGGCGTACCACTCTTCATTGGCTTGCCAAAAATTGGCGTCCCAGTTGGACCAATGATCTATCAAGAAGAGAGTGAAGAAGAACCTTTACCTCCAGACGAACCAACGGAAAATGAAGCACCAAAAGAATAAAGTTCGATAAACCTGAGTAGTGTAAAAAAATGAGTAATAAATATTAAAAAGAATATCGTATTGGGATACCCAGACATGGAGAAACCCTTTCAAAAAACTCCATTGGTGGCAGTACTTGGCGCCGCAGCAGTTGATATCATCGTACAGGTGAAGGAATTCCCTTCACCTGATAGCATCGTCATGGCAGACAGCCGCCAGTCTGTACCCGGTGGAACGGGAGGGAACGTTGCAGAAGGCATTGCACGTCTTGGGTATCCCGTACGATTTCTTGGTGTGGTGGGGAATGATGATAATGGCAAATTATTGCTGCAATCTTTCAAGAATGCTGGAGTACAAACTGACTTCATAATGGTTGATCAGAAAGGGCTTACTGCTTCTTGTTTCATTGCAGTGAACAGCCACGGAGAGCGCATGATATTTTCTCTGGGGGGATCAGCGATTTATGTCAATCCGGATGATCTACATCCATCTGCTTTAGAAAATGTGGATGTACTCTACATCGCAGATGCCTTACCGGATGTTGCGCTTAACGCGATCAAGAATCTAAAGCCTGAGACAAAAGTAGTGTATTGCCCAGGTGGCCTCATGCTTAAACTGGGAGAAGAATATTATCTGCCTATCTTAAAGGCTGCTGATGTAGGCATTTTTAATCAAGTGGAAGCTGCAGCCATTACGGGTAAACAGGAACCTGAAGAAGCAACGAAGGTATTGGTTAAGATGGGTATTCCTGTTCCCGTGATTACTCTTGGAGAGAAAGGTGCTTTGTTTGTAGCCGATAAGGTATCAACTCTGGTTCATGCGCAACCTGTCAGACAGGTAGTCGATACTACCGGTGCAGGGGATGCTTTTTCGGTTGGGTTGATTGCTGGGATCCTGGAGGGATTTTCCTGGCAGAAAGCTATTCAACTTGGATGTCAGGTGGCTGCCTATAAGATTCAGTATCGAGGCGCGCGCGAAGGATTGCCCTATCGCGATCAAATTGCTGCTCTCAAAACCAGGGAGGGGAAATAGGATGGATAAGATCCTGGTTGGAATTGACATTGGTACATCCAGTGTAAAAGCTGCAGCGTTTGACGAAACGGGAGTCTTGTTTGGGAAAGCTTCTGTAAGTATAGATATTTACAACCCACAGCCGGGTTGGGCTGAGCAGGAACCTGCTCAATGGTGGGAAGCTGTCTGTACTGTTCTACAAGAGCTTACCCGGATGGTTGATCCTGAACAGATCGTGGCAGTGGGGTTGAGTGGGCAATGCCCGGGTCATGTTCTGGTAGATGCACAGCATCGTCCTCTAAGGCGGGCAATCATTTGGAGTGATCACCGGGCAATCGAAGAGGGTAAATGGCTTTCTGAGCATATTTCTACCGGGCAAGCAGTTGATTGGATTGGTTCTTCATTTTTAGGTGATTCCTCCTGTCCTCCAGCCAGACTCTTATGGCTGAACAGGCACCGGCATGAGGATGTGGAAAATTCCATTGCCATTCTTCAACCTAAGGATTTCATTGATTTGAAGCTCACAGGTGAGATACATACCGATCCCTGTAGCGCATATTGCCTGGCAAATCCACAAACCAATACTTATGATGAGCGATATTTCAGTACGCTGAATTTTCCAATCAGACTTATGCCGCCTGTATCGAAAGCTACCACTGTGGCAGGGAAAGTCACAATTACCGCAAGTCAGGTTACTGGAATAAAATCTGGCACACCGGTAATCATCGGCACCATCGATGCTTACTGTGATAATCTGGCAGGTGGTGTGCTTTATCCTGAGAGGGCTGTAGACATTGCAGGAACATCGGAAATCGTTTCGCTCGCTATCCCTAATAAGCTGGATAATCCTGCTGTATATGCAACATGTCTTGATGATAGCGGTTATTGGTTGTGCAACCCTTTACAATGCGGTGGTGACTTGTTGCGGTGGCTGGCACATTGCTTCTATCCAGAATTTGGACGTACAATAAGGTATGACCTGATGGAAAAAGAAGCTGCGTCTGTTCCAGCAGGAAGTGATGGTTTAGTTTTTCTTCCTTACTTAAACGGTGAAAGAGCTCCTATATGGGATCCAGATGCCAAAGGAGCATTTATTGGTATAACTTCTGACCACAGCCGTCAGCATTTTACCCGCGCAGTGTATGAGAGTGTTGGATTCGCTATTCGACACACCCTGGAAATTTCTGAAGCGGTAGCAGGATTTATTGCAAAAGATTTTGTGATTTGTGGTGGAGGTTCTCGCAGCCAATTCTGGAATCAGGTAAAGGCTGATATTCTTCAGCGCACTGTTGCTCCCACTGTAGAAACGCAGACCGGTTGTTTAGGTGCAGCAATCCTGGCTAGCGTAGGAGTGAAAATTTATCACAACCTGAAAGAAGCCTGTGGCAACATGATTCAGATAAAGACTGCCATTGAACCAAATATTGAAAACAAGAATACATATGAAAAATTGTACCAATTGTATCGGGATTATTACCCAGCCTTAAAGACTGTTTGGACCAGAAAGTAACCCTAGAGAGCATATACCTATGTATACTCAAAATGAAGTTCAACTGATGGTTCAGGTAGCAAGACTATATTATGAATATAGTCTCACACAAGAAGAAATAGCCGCACATTTGAATATCACCAGGCAAAAAGCTTCCCGGCTGCTTATCTCTGCCCGTGAGCATGGCATTATTAAAACAATCATCGTTGATCCTTTTCCTCGAGATATGGATCTGACAGAAGAGCTCAAGGTACGGTTCAATCTTAAAGATGTTGAAGTTGTGCCAGGTGATTTATTAGAAGGTGAGCAATTAAGGACGGGAATTGGACTTGCTGCAGCAGGATATCTCCACCGTACGCTTAAAGATGATCAGACCATTGGAGTAAGTTGGGGACGTTCATTGCACAGGGCTATAAATCTTATTCCCAAAAATGAGCATAAGCGAATTCATACCGTCCCCTTGATTGGTGGTATCGGAGATGTCTCTCCCTATTTTCAGGTGAATGAGCTGGCAGCTGCATTAGCGGCTGCGTTTTCTGGAACTTATCGGCCATTGTATGCTCCCGCTTTCATAGAACAAGATGATGTGCTGCATGACTTTCTTAAGACGCAAGAAGTAGTTCAAATATCTGAATATTGGGATAAATTAGATGTTGCAATAGTTGGTATTGGTCAGGTGGAATTCCAGAAAATATCATCCATGTTTTTTGCTGAGCATATCACCAGACCTACTCTCGCCATGCTCGAAGAGCAGGGTGCAGTGGGTGATATTTGCGCAAGGTTTTTTAATATTAAAGGTGACAAGGTACTTCCCAATCTGGGCGTGATCGGCATCCAATTGGATCAATTGAAATCTATCCCGCAGGTGATCGCGATTGCGGGTGGAATGGAAAAAATTAACGCAATATTGGGAGCTTTGAGAGGTGGCTACGTAAAAACACTCATTACAGATGCTGCCACTGCTCAAGCGGTTCTCGCAGAGGATAAAAAGGAGGTGATCTGAAAGGTACTGCGAATAAACCAAGTATGGATATAAGAATGTTGGTATCCGAAGTTTCCTGGAACAACTAAATAATCTAACTGGAGGAGTTTGTAATGAAAAAAAGTTTGTATATTGTTTTGATTTTCGTGTTGCTCGCAGGTGTATTAGCTAGCTGCGCAGCAAAACCAGGCGATGCATTGATCACCGTCAAAGGCAAAATCGAAAAAACCAACTCGGGAAGCAACTACGTGTTGGACCAGGCTGCATTCGATTCAAAATCAGTCGAATTAACCTACAATGATCCATGGATGGGCGATGGTCTGAAATACAAAGGCATCCTGCTTAAAGACTTGATCGAAATGGTAAAACCAGCAGCCGATGTTAAAACCGTTAGTCTAATCTGCACCGATGGTAAGGCATACGATGTTGCTCTCGCAGATGCTCAGAAATATGACATCATGCTTGCACACTGGGTTGGTGGCGAACTGCTCACCGAAGAAAATGGTGGACCTGTCAAAGTTGCATATTCCGATGATGCAAAAGCCACATATCCAGACGAGAGTTGGGCCTGGTGGGTTGTCGCTGTAGAATTCAAGTAAAAATTCCATCTTTTTGATGGAAGTTTCCTTCAAGGTGGAAGGTTGTGAAGTATGTATTCACAGCCTTCCGCCTAAATGAGAGCAAAATGCAAACCCTTGTCGATTTTCAACATGTAAGCTATTCATATTCAAAAACATCCACTCCTGCGATTGAAGATGTAAGTTTTTCAATCAAAGCGGGTGAATTTATTGCGTTGATTGGTCCTTCTGGCGCAGGTAAATCAACTCTGTGCTATTGTTTCAACGGTTGCATTCCTCAACTGTTTGGAGGTTCCATGTCTGGCAATCTTCATATAGCTGGGTGCGATCCGTTCAATGATGGTATTCCTATTTTGGCTCAGCATGTGGGTCTGGTAGTACAAAATGCAAGAACGCAATTGTTCAACGTCACTGTCATTCAAGAAGTAGCTTTTGGATGTGAAAATTTAGGTTTGCCGCGTGAGGAAATCTCTCAACGTGTTACCCAAGCCCTTGAAATAGTTGGACTTTCTGGACTTGAAGACCGTGAACCTACTGCTCTTTCGGGTGGTCAACAGCAGCGACTGGCTATCGCTTGCGTTCTAGCAATGAACCCCGAGATATTAGTATTGGATGAGCCTACCTCTGAGTTGGATCCATTAGGGGCGGAACAGGTAATGAAACTAATTGCGAGGTTAAACCGCGAATTTGGTAAAACCATTGTTCTGGTCACCCATGATATGGATTTTGTCGCTAAGTACACCAATCGTGTTTTACTGTTGCATGATCATCGTCTTGTGAAGGATGATATTCCAGCAAATATATTCTCCGATTTTGATTTATTATCTAAGGCACGTATTCGCCCGCCTCAGGTTTGTGAGGTAGCGCATGAACTTCAGACGTATGGATATCCGCTTAATTCAATACCCATAACGATCGATGAAACCTTACAGGTTCTTAGGGAATTGCATCATGGATAATAATGTTGTAATTCAATGCGAAAATATTTGTTTTTCTTACCCTAATGGTGTTCAAGCAATCCAGAATGTTTCTCTCACAATTTCTCAGGGTGATTATATTGCTTTTGTTGGTCAAAACGGAAGCGGAAAAACCACCCTGGTGAAACATTTCAACGGGTTATTGAAGCCAACCAGGGGGAAAGTGCTTGTGTTTGGCGAAGAGACCACTAATAAGAAGGTCTCTTACCTTTCTAGAAAAGTAGGATATGTATTTCAAAATCCAGACGACATGTTATTCTGTACCAGTGTGATAGAAGAGATCGCCTATGGTCCACGAATGCTTGGAATGGATCCAGAGGAAGTAAAAAAGAAAGTCGAAAATATCATTATCGAATTGGGGCTCGACGAATATCGTGAGACTCATCCATTTGCCCTTAGTCTGGGTGATCGCCAAAGGTTGGCCGTAGCATGTGCGCTGTCCCTCGATCCACAGGTATTTGTCTTTGACGAGCCTACAACCGGACAGGATTATTTTGGCAGCAAGTCCATCATGAGTTTAATTGATCAATTGCATCAAAAGGGAAAAACAATCGTTATCATCACCCATGATATGCCAATCGTTGCGGAGCATGCTAAACGAGTGGTTGTCATGAACAAAGGTCAAGTAGCTCTTGAGGGTACCCCAGAAGAGGTGTTCACACAAATTGATAAGCTGCAAAGTCTTTCATTAAAGGCACCCCAGGTAACTATGCTCGCACGTGAACTTGGAACCCAAGAAAAAACCATCCTTCACATTCCGGAAATGGTTGATTGGCTCACTCAGACCTATCTGCCTGCAATTAAACCTGCAGGGGGAGAAATCTCATGATGAACGTAGACTTAAAAGCCCGAAGCAGCCCATTGCGAGTCCTTGATGGTCGGACAAAATTGATTGCCTTGGCTGTTATTTTTGTTCTTGTGCTGCTTTTTTCACACCCTGCATATATTATTGGCTTGCTGGCATTTGTGATGATAGTTTGGGTTGTCGCCAAATTACCCTTTCAAATGCTCAAAGATTTGATGAGCTATTTCCTGGTGATAGCGATCATCATCCTGGTGGTTCAAATATTCTTTTATCCCGGTACTACAAACCTGATTAAAATTTCAAAACCCTTGCCAGCGATCGGTTTTAGTGGATTTATTACCCTGGAAGGGATCGTGTTCGGTATCGCCATGGTGTTGCGCCTGGTTGTGATCATGATCGTAGCACCTTTGATGGTAATGACTACTCCTCTGCCAGAACTCATGTTGGCATTGGTTAAATTGAAGGTACCCTATCGGTTTGCTTTCATCATGACCACCGCATTAAGCCTCTTGCCATCTATTCAAAATCGAGCTTCCATTATTCAGCAAGCACAACTTTGTCGTGGAATTTCCTATGATTCTGGAGGAAATTTCATAAACAAGCTAAAGGCATCCGTTTCATTGATGATTCCATTGATATTAGGAGCATTTCGAGATTCGCAAACACTCGAAGTTGCAATGAACTCGCGAGCTTTTGGCGCTCCAACCAGGCGAACTTTCTTACTTGACAGCCATTTTAGTACAGTTGACATCATCATTATTGCACTTTCATTGTTGGCATTGATTGGTGGAATTGCACTGCGCATTCAAGGTTTTGGTACCTATTGATCGAAGGAGAAAGCTGATGAAAGACTCACAACAATCAGAGCAAATTGAAGAACTTAAACAAGAAGAACAAAGTGAGAATGAAGTTGTAGCTTCACCCGCACCTGTGACTGTACGAACGTATAAAGCAAAGGGTCGTGTTTTTGGAATGTCTGTTGCAGTCTTAGCCATTTGGGCAGCTCTGTATATTGTATCCAGCGCTATTCCTGCATTACCGGTTCCTGGCATGGCAGGAATGATCACTATTAACGCTATTATGACAGCCATTTCCGGCATGGTGCTCGGTCCTGCAGCAGCAATTGCGAATGCAGCAGGTGGTATTGTCTCCATGATTCTGTTTCCTTACGGCTTTTCAGCAGGTCCTCTGGGTTTTCTAACCGTTACCATGGGCGGTCTGGTAGCAGGTTTACTGATGGCAAACAAATGGGTGCTGGCTGCAATTTTTGAGCTGCTGATTATTGGCTCCTGGTTCGTTAACCCACAATCCTGGCAGACTGGTATGTGGATGGTACCGCTTCCCTATTCAGCAGTTGCATTGTTGGTAATTGTTATCAAACCACTTCGCGATTGGGTAAGAAAAAGTATTATTACACAACACAAGGTTTGGATGTGGCCAGCTATATTTCTGATGTGTACCACCGGGCATGCCGCTGAATTTCTGACCACCAATACCATGGTGAACTGGATGTTCAACCTGTCCTGGCAATATTGGGTACCAACATTGCCCTACTGGATCATGGTAGATACGGTTGTGATCCTCGCCTCAACGATCGTTGGAGTTGGTGTAATGATCGGCTTAAAGAAGGCACGTCTGCCTCTCTTCACTTCTACACTTGAGCAATGAAATTCTTTGACCGGATCCATGGCTGTCTGGCTGGGTTGGCATTGGGCGATGCCCTGGGCAACCCGTCAGAATTTATGAACCCCGACCAGATCCGTTCTGAATTCGGTTGGATCGAGCACTTTGTTCCAGCACCTATCTGGCACCCTCATCATATCCTTACTCCAGGGCAAATTACGGATGATACTGGACAGGTGCTGGCTGTTGCACATGCCTATAACGAAGATGGAAGCCTGACAGCCGATTCGGTAGCCAGTCACCTCATCCTATGGGCTGACCAGGCAGGAGACGCATTACCCGTTATCCTGGGTCCAAGCACTCGCCAGGCTCTGGAGAAACTGCGTGGTGGCGCGTCTCCACAAGAAACGGGGAAAAATGGCACCACCAATGGAGCTGCGTATCGTGCGATCGTTGTTGGTCTGGTGAATTATAACCAGACGGAAAAATTGTTATCGCAGGTGGTAGAGACTTGCCTTCCAACACATGGTACTTCAGTAGCCATATCTGGTGCGGCTGCAGTGGGTTATGCCGTATCTGCCGCTGTGAAGAGTGAAAATCTGATAGAGGAAATCATTGTGGCAGCCTGCTGCGGTGCTACGAAGGGAAGAAATTTTGGGAAATGGTATTGGGGTACCCCACTGGAAAAAAGGATTGAGCTGGCTTGTTCTTTGATTGAAAAATCTTCAAGTGCTGGGCAGGCGCTTGAAGATCTTTACAATTATGTTGGCGTAGATATGCTGGTGGCGGAATCAGTTGCTACCGCAATTGGGTTGGTAAAGCTGGCAGATGGAAATCCAATGAAAGCGGTGCGGTATGGTGCAAACATTGGTGGAGACACCGATACGATCGCAGCCATAGCGGGAGCTGTTTGTGGAGCATATTCTGGGATCAATGCCTTTGATGCAGACATGATCAAGCAACTTGAAATGGTAAACCATTTTAACCTGGAACAGGAAGCAGCCAGGATAGAGTCCATAATTCAGAACAGGAAGGCATAGCATGACCAGTGAGATACGCGTAGGCTTCAATATTCATCCACGCTGGGTTCAAGGTACAACTCTCCGAACTTTCCTTGCACCATTGAGAAAAGCTGGGTTGAGTGTTTTGGAATTTGAACTAGATAACCATATAAATCAATGGGAAGAGTTTGAGCCTTTGATGGAGGCAACAATTAACGAGGGTTTAGGCATCAGTTTCCATGCAGCCTATCGGGCACCCCATACCCTGGTTGGATATACCACTGGTAAACAACAAGAAATCGAGCAAGATTACAGACCATTACTGCAGATTGCAGAAAATTGGTCTATCAGGTTGGGCAACCCCCATCCTGTAGTATTTCATGCAGCTACAGCACCTGCTCCCCATGATAAAGGCCCATTGATAGAAGATACCGTAGCATTTCTTCAATGGGTTTGTAATGAATTCTCGCATTTGAGAATTGCACTTGAAAACAATAGTGTTGATGCAAAGAATACCGTCAAACTTGGGATTGCACATCATGATGTATTAACACTGGTGGAGAAGATTGATCATCCTCATGTAGGTGTATGCTGGGATATGGGACATGATATTCATGGGAACTCCCCAGTTGCAATTGAGCCTGAATGGGTGAATAAAGTGATTCATGTTCATGTGCATGATGTTGATAATGATGGATTAGATCATTACCCGCTGGTGTTGGGGAAAGTCCCATATAAAGAATGGTTAGCAAAATTAAAAGCAGTGAATATGAAGGGTGTTGTGGTACTTGAATTAAAAGGTGAAAGAATGAAAGGTTGGTCAGTTGAACGGATCACATCAGCCCTGGCAGAAAGTTTCGCTGCCATTGCAAAGGAGGTGGCATGAGTATTCCAACCGAAATGAAATCAACTCAAAAGATCAGCCCTCAGAGATCGTTGGGGATGAAAAGGAGGAAGAATAAAGAAACTTTCGAAGCCTATTTATATTTGCTTCCAAGTTTGTTGATCTTTGCAGTCTTCACGTTCTTTCCAGCAATATTTTCTATGGTTGTCAGTACTTTTCGCTGGAACCTGCCTTCTCAACCTTCGTTTGTAGGACTTGAAAATTATATTTATCTGTTCACAGATGCCATCGAATCTCCTATCTTCTGGAAATCAATTCTGAACACCTTCTATTTTTCATTAGGTGTTCCCATCAATTTGATCATTTCCCTGCTGATTGCATTACTGCTCAATCGAAAAATCCGCGGGGTTGGTATTTTTCGAACAACCTTCTTTCTGCCAACCATCACCTCGACTGCAGCGGTATCTGTTGTTTGGCTGTGGTTGTTCCATCCAGCGAATTATGGGTTGTTTAACACTATCCTGATCTCATTGGGATTACCTATTCAAGCATGGCTGCGTGATCCTGTTCTGGCGATGCCCTGTTTGATCATGATGGGTGTCTGGTCGGGGATGGGGTACAACATCATCATTTTCCTTGCAGGTTTACAATCCATCCCAGGTACCTATTACGAAGCTGCCAAAATTGATGGCGCCAATAGCATATCTCTATTCAGACATATTACCTGGCCACTCTTAGGACCAACCTTGTTCTATGTTCTTACAGTGGGTATGATCAACTCTCTGAAAGCCTTTACAGAGATTGATGTGATGACACAGGGTGGTCCATTGAATGCCACAAATACAATGGCGTATTACCTGTACCAGAATGCCTTCCAATTCTTCCAGATGGGAAAAGCATCAGCAATAGCAGTTCTCCTGTTTATATTGATGCTGCTCCTTACCTGGATCCAATTCCGCTTTGTTGACCGGTCGGTGCATTATGAATAACAAAACTGATTTAATCTCAGATTCAAGCCGTAGCACACGGAAAATAAAACACCGTATTCTCACATTCTTTTCCAATGGAATTTGGCTAGTGGTGGTGATTGCCCTGGCTTTTGCAGTGATGCTACCCTTCATCTGGATGATCGTAACTTCCTTGAAAGGTCCAACGGAAGTATTTGCGTATCCTCCAACCTGGATACCCAAAGATCCACAATGGTCAAATTATATTGAAATGTGGAAAGAAGCCCCATTTGGCAGATATTTTCTGAATAGTGCTATTGTAGCCATTGCGGTTACGATTGGTCAACTCACATCCTGTATCCTGGCTGCATTCGCTTTCGCTCGTATGGACTTCAAAGGGAAGAATGTAATGTTCATGATCTTCTTGAGCACCACCATGATCTCAAGTCAGGTAACCCTTATCCCTACTTACCTGGTAATGCGGACCCTGGATTGGATTGATACGTATCAGGCATTGATTGTACCTTTCCTGGCAAATGCATTCGGTGTATTCATGCTTCGGCAATCCTTCCGTACGGTACCTCGTGAGTTGGAAGAAGCGGCTAAGTTGGATGGTTGCAGCCGGTTCAGATTCCTGGTGCAGATCCTTTTACCTTTATGTAAACCAATTCTGGCATCGCAGGCATTGTTTGCATTCATGGGCAATTGGAATTCTTACCAATGGCCATTGATCATTACCAACCAGGACTCAATGCGTACCCTCCAGATTGGATTACGTTATTTTGTCAGTGGTGAAGGCAGCACACAATGGGGTGTATACATGGCAGCAGCCCTGGTGGTCTGTTTGCCCGTCGTTATTATTTACTTCCTGGTGCAAAAAACGTTTGTCGAAAGTATGGCCAGCACCGGGCTAAAAGATATTTAATGGTTCTGGTGATTCGTTGCAACAGATTTGTATAATAAAGAAAAGAATTTCTATCAGAAAAAAGTGAGGGAATCATGAAACGAAATCGATGGTTTTTTATCCTGGTTCTGGCAGTGTTACTGTTGACCTCTTGTGGAGGCACGAAAGATGCTGGAACAGGTGGAGGTGGTAAAGTAGATTCAAAAGGAAACGTAACCCTTGAATTCTGGTATGCGCTGGGTGGTGATAGTGGCAAAGCAATTGAAGACCTTGTAAAACAGTTCAATGATACGCATCCTACCATTCAGGTGGTTGCTACTTACCAGGGTAATTACACTACTGCTATGGCTAAAGTATACAGTGCTATTACGGGGAATACCCTGCCTAACATAGCGCAACTAGGAGGTGCTCCTCTGCTGGGAACCAGCGGAGCAATTATTCCTATCAGTGACTTTGTTGCTTCGGACAGCAGCTTTAACCTGGATGATTTCTACCCGTCATTTTTGGAATACAACACCGCTGGTGGTGTGCTATGGACTGCCCCTTTCAACAACTCGGTGCCCATTTTGGTCTACAATAAAGACCTTTTCATAGCTGCTGGGCTTGACCCTGATAACCCACCACAAAATACTGAAGAATTATTAGTGGCCGCAAAAGCCCTCACAAAAACTGATGCCAGTGGCACACCCTCTCAATGGGGGTTGAACGCCCGGGATGATACGCATTGGTATTTAAGCACCTTTTTCCTTGAAAATGGCGCTCAAATTGTCAGCGAAGACGAAACTCAGGTGCTATACAACAGCCCTGAAGCTGTAGAAATGTTGGAAATGTGGAGCAATTGGGTGAATGTGGATAAAGTCATGCCCCCCAATCAGCATCAGGAAGCACAATCCGATTTCCTATCAGGCAAACTTGGCATGATGTTCGCTTCCACCTCATTGGTTAGCAGTATCCAGACAGAAGCTAGCTTCAAAGTTGGTTCAACGATGTTTCCAGCTGTGGGTGATGTTCATAAAGTACCTCTGGGTGGTGGAAGCCTCGTTATTTTCAAAAACGATGACGAACGAATCCGGAATGCTTCATGGGAATTCGTAAAATTCATGATATCAAAAGACAGCTCTATTTACTTAACTTCCCACACTGGCTACATCCCTATTTATAAAGATGCTACCTCATGGCCTGAAATTCAGGCGATTGTAGAAGAAAACCCATTACGCAAAGCAGCTTTTGATTCCTTGCCTTATGCGGTTGCAATCCCTGTATTTTCTGCACTCGGAAACAGCGACCTGGCTCTGCAGAACGCTGTCGAGCAGGTGGAATTGGGTACCGCCAGTCCTCAGCAGGCATTGGATGATGCAAAAACATCTGTCGATCATTCCATAAAAACACAGTTCCAGGTAACGCCATAAAGTCCCTTGTCATTACAGACAGCATGACAGATCTTAAAACTATTTCTTGCCCATTTTGCAGTCTCCATTGTTCCGATCTCCATCTCCATTTAGATGGAGATCGGTTAACGCAAGTAACCCCTACGTGTTCATTGGCGCAGAAAATGTATCCTTTTGCGCTCGATGCTCTTGCCGCATCCAGGGAATTTTCTTCTTCATATAAATTAAATCAGGCAATCACTTGGAGTCGTGGATCAGCGCGAAAATTGGTAATCCTCTGTGGCAACCTGTATCAAGAGGCTATTGAGAATGCTGTAAAGTTTGCCAGGAAACAAAACGCAATTCTTGTCTGTGAAGAAGATTTCTCTGGAAGCATTCTTAGCCTGGTAATGAAGCAGACAGGATTGCTTTCTGCCACATTGGGTGAAATGAAACAAGTAGTACAGCAAATTGTCTGCTGCACAAAGAGTTTTCCTGATTCGCTTCCCCGTATTGCAAACTTCTTGGGGTACCAATTGCTTAATCAGGCGGTTTACCTCCCGGTGGAACACACTCTCGAAATACTCCAAAAGCTGCGATTGAAACAGGAATTGCTTCCTGAAAGATTGTTTGAAATTAACCAGAAGATACAAACTTCTGAGTGTGGATTGGTTTTATTCGATAAAGACTGGCTGGAAGAGGATCCTCAGATAACGACCGAGTTGCTTTTGTGGCTGAATGAGTTAAACGCTGGAAAGCACTGGTATGGATTGATTATCCCACCTGCTGCGAACAGTCTGGGTATCGTGGAAAGATTATTAGATCTTACCGGTTATCCTGGAAATATTCGCTTCCAGTCTGATAGCGTACATTACCATCCACGTACTGGTTGTTTGAGAAGATTGCTGCATAATTCGCAGGTCGACATTTGTTATATTCTTGGCACACCTCAATTTTTATCAGAAGAAGACTATCGCCAATTGGAAAAGTTCCCGACCATCGTTCTTGGTCCCACTTTTCCAAAATGGAAATCCTCCATCTGGCTGCCAACAGCGCAGGCTGGTATCGATTGTACCGGCACAGCACTACGATTGGATGGAGTGCCTGTTACCTTTGAGCCCATTACTGACAATCATCGACAGACCATCGAAGACTTGCTACAAGTAATCAACAGGGAGGGGAATGCATGATCGTCATCCGAGGTGCTGAAGTATACAATCCCTCCCAGGGAAATAATTCCCAAATATGTGATTTATGGATCGATGGAGAGCGGATCATCGATCCTCCGCCAGAACCAACGAATGTTCATGAAATCGATGGTCGCGGAAAAATCATAGCTCCTGCCGGTGTAGAAATTCACACCCATGTGGCTGGATACCCATTGAATGCTGCACGACGGTTTATGCTGGTAGAAGGAAGCAATCCTCTAAATCTGATCCCAAGCCAGGAAGAAGCTGCCAGACGGTACCTTCAAATGGGTTACACCACTATTTTTGATGCTGCCAGTTCTCCGTTATTTGCGCGTTCTACCGCGAAAGATCTGGATCATCTAAAGGGTGTGGATAGGGGCACCTATACGCTGATGGGAGACCACAGGCTTTTAATAGACGCCCTTGCAAAAGGTGATCTATCAAAAGCACGAGACATTATTGCATGGTTGATCCATGTTTCCGGTGGTTATGCAGTGAAATTGGTCAATCCAGGAGGCGGGCTGGCATGGAAGGCAGGCAGGCCAGCACCTGACCTTGATTCTCCCCTGGGGTTGGGAAACCTGACACAACGGTACATCATCCATACAGTGGTAAAGATCACCAATGAGCTGGGTATGCCTCACCCGGTGCATCTACATGCCTGCAAATTGGGAGAACCGGGAAATTTCTCCTCTTTCTGTGAAACCATCAAGGCATTGGAAGGACAGCGCACTCATCTTTGCCATATTCAATTCTTTTGCTATGGAAAGGATGAGTCGGGTGGGTTTACCTCTGCTGCAGAGCAGGTGGCCCAGACTCTTGAGCTCTTTCCTCAGGTTACCTGTGATGTAGGCCAGATCATATTTGGTTCTGCTATAGCAGTTTCAGCTGATACCTCTTCCATCAGTAAACTGCACCAGCTTTCCAGACGGCCTTGGATCAGCCGGCAGGTGGAATGTGAAGGTGGTAACAATATCCTCCCATTGCAGTATAAAGCCAAAGACCTCACGAGTTCTGTGCAGTGGGCAACCGGGCTTGAACTTTTGCTGCGCTTTCCCGATCCAACCCGGTTATTTTTGACCACTGACCATCCCAATGGCGGTCCTTTCATTGCATATCCCCAGATTATTGAGTGGCTGATGAGTAATGCCGCCAGGCAAGAGATATTAAAAACGATGCATCCGACTGTAATGAAAAAGACTGGGCTGGCAGAAATCAAACGGGAGTATACACTGGGCGAGATATTTGCGATGACAAGCTATGGTCCAGCAAAAACCCTGGGGCTACAAGATCGAGGGCATTTAAACCCTGGCGCCCTGGCGGACATCCGCTGTTATGAAAAGCAGGATGATATCAAGCGAATGTTTGAAAAACCCGTCTGGGTGATGCGAAGAGGAGAAATTGTGGTAGAGAATGGCAATCGGGTTGTAGAGCAATCAGGAAATTCACTGATTACTCGTCCCGCTTTGGATAAGGCCAGGATTCCATATATAAAGGCTGAACTGGCTGAACATCTCTCCATTCCTGTTGACCAATATGCCCTTGGAAATTGGGATAATTCCAGCGCAAAGGAGGTGCCATGTACCTCAACAATGTATTGATCGATGATACCTTTGCAGAAGCCTTCCCAATGGTGTACAGCCGGTTGATCATCACGGCGGATACCAGCCGTTTGGCATCCCTGGCAGCTCAAAGCGCCGGGGGATTGGCTATTTCTATCATTGGTTGCGCCTGCGAATCTGGGTTAGGCGAGATGATTTCTTATAAAAATACGCCTGATGGCAGACCAGGGCAGGTACTGTATCTTTTTAGCTATTCTGCTGAAAAGCTGGAAGAGCATTTGCTGACCCGCATAGGACAGGCGATACTACCGTCCGCTACATCTGCCTGTTTCAATGGACTCGAATCCAACCAGATGGTATCTGTTGGCGGGAAATTGCGATATTTTGGCGATGGGTACCAATCCAGCAAGATGTTGGGAAAGCGACGCTTCTGGCGAATTCCAGTTGCAGATGGTGAATTTGTGGTGGATGAGTCTTTTGGGATCGGTGAGGGGGTTGGTGGTGGTAATCTGATCATTCTAGGAAAAGATCGTGTATGCACCCTTGAGGCAGCCGAAGCAGCTGCGCAGGCGGTACGTGATACCACAGGAGCGATTGCGCCATTTCCAGGTGGGGTATGCCGCAGCCCAAGCAAACCACGCTCAAAATATCATTTCTTGCGTGCTTCAACCAATGATGTTTTTTGCCCTACTTTACGCAGCCGGGTAACCACACAACTACCAGTGGATGCTAATGCTGCCTATGAACTTGTTATCGATGGAACAACCGAAGCATCTGTTGGTAAAGCAATGGCTGCTGCCATTCGTGCAGCCTGCCTGCCAGGGATCATCCAGATCACGGCTGGGAATTATGGTGGAAAACTGGGACCTTACCACCTGTATCTGCACCAGCTTTTGAAGGAGTACTTGGAATGCGTATAATGCTTAAAACGCGCCCAGATGTGAAATTACCCATTGATTTAAGCATGGTGCACATGGATGACATCATGCATCTGTCAATAAAGGAGATCGATCACCTGCGGGTAATGACTGGCAGTCAATCAGCTAATCTGGGTGATGTGTTCAGTCTGACATGTCAACCAACTTCTGATGATGCAGTAATCCTTGCTGGGGCAACTGGTTTGGTTCAAGCTGCTGGTCAACAATTACATACAGCTAAGTTGGTCATCGATGGGAATGCAGGTTGCTACACTGGTCAAGAGATGAGCGGCGGCCAAATCGAGATCCTCGGTAATGCAGATGATTGTCTGGGCATCTCCATGAAAGGTGGAATGATCTCTGTCTCTGGTGATGCTGGTGATTGGTGTGGCGCAGCCAAAGCTGGTGAAAATAAGGGAATGGAAGGAGGCACCATTCTGGTAAAGGGCAATTCCGGGAAAGAAACTGGTGCTGCCATGTGTCGTGGGTTGGTCGTTATTGGAGGAAATTGTGATCCATACACAGGTGCCCGTATGAATGCAGGTACAATTCTTTGCCTGGGTTATATGGGCGAGAATGCAGGTGTTGGAATGAAACGGGGTAGTCTAGTGGCTGGATATAGTTCTTCACTTCTCCCTGCATTTCGATCTGCGGGGCATGCTGACCCGACTTGGTTGCATATTTACCTTAATTGGTTGAAATCTACATCATTCCCTGTTTCCCCTTCATGGTGGCAAAATAAAATCTTACGCTTCACTGGCGATCATCTGGTTTCGGGTAAAGGAGAAATACTGGTTTATGAATTCAATGAATGAAAGTGCCTGGAAAATTTTACTTTACCGACAAAGCCTGTTTGAACAGGCAGGTATGTTAAGTGATGTTAAACCCTGTGGTGCCTGGGTGATCGATGCTGGTATCAACTGCCCTGGAGGATTGCTTGCCGGGCAGATCATGGCGGAGGCAGGTATTGCCGGGTTGGGCTCTGTTAGAGTCGAACAGCGCTTGCTTCTTGATATCCCATGGCCCTGGGTGACGATAGATAGTGACCAGCCCCTTCTGGGTTGTTTTCTTTGTCAATCAGCAAATTGGCCAGTTAAAAATGATGATTACTTCGCGATGGGATCCGGACCTGCCTGCTTGTTGAACGCAGACTTGAAAATAGGGCAGGAATTTGGCTATATAGAGAAAAGCGATCACGCGGTGTTGGTGATGGAAACCAGAACGATCCCTGATAATGACGTGTGCATCTTCATTGCTGAAAAATGCGGAGTAGATCCTAAAAACCTGGCAATCCTGGTTGCACCCACATCCTGTATGTCGGGATCAGTACAAATAGCAGCCCGCTCGTTAGAGACAGGATTACACAAGCTTCACCAGCTTGGGTTCGACCTTTCAAAAATACAAAGCGGGATGGGAAGATGCCCCATCTCTGCACCAACGGGTGACGACTTCACTGCTTTAGGAAGAACGAACGACATGGTGTTCTTTGCCGCGCAAGTCTGGATGGCAATCACGAAAACTGATGATTCACAGCTTGCAGAACTGACTGTAAAGATACCATCTTGTTCCAGCCCGGCATACGGGAAACCTTTTCTCGAGATACTCAAACAGGCGGGTGATTTCTATGCGATCGACCCGGGTTTATTTGCCCCTGCAGAGGTTACATTAACAAATATCGATACCGGTCATGTATATCACGGTGGAGGTATGGATGCTGCTCATTTAAAACAGGTTATGTATGCCTGAACTGAACAATTCCAGCGGGGTTGCAATCCTTGGTTCTTCGGAATCCTGGCACAGTAAAATGTTGCATAGCGCTTTGACACAACGTGGGAAAAAGGTTGTATTTATTGACCCAACCAGCCTTGCTGCCAATCTGGGAAAGAAAAACGGTGTCAGTGCAAAAGGTATCTATCTGCCAAAATGTGATTTTGTTCTGGTGCGCGAAATACCCGGTGGAAGCCTGGAACAGGTGATCTATCGCATGGATGCTTTGCACCATCTTGAAAATAGCGGGACCTGTATCATAAATTCGCCTTATGCCATTGAGAAAATGGTAGACAAGTACTATACTCTCTCATTGTTACAAAATGCAGGGCTGCCTGTACCCGATACTTTTGTATGTGAGAATTTTGAACAGGCAATAAAAGCATACGAAGCTCTGGGTGGCGATGTGGTGGTAAAGCCCCTCTTTGGTAGTCGAGGGGTTGGCATCGTTCGGGTGACAGATGGAGAGACAGCTGGCAGGGTGTTCAAAGCTCTCCAGTTGGGGGGGTATATTTATTATCTACAGCGCTTCATCCCTCATGATAACAAGGATATTCGGGTAATGGTTGTGGGACAGCAGTGTATTGCTGCTATGGAGCGGGTGGCCAGTGATTGGAAGACGAACATTTCCATGGGTGGCACTCCCCAAAGAATTGATATCGATCTTGAAATTCAAACTCTTTGCTTGAGGGCCGCCAATGTTCTTGGAGCAGATTATTGCGGCATCGACTTGATGCGAAGTGAATCGGGCGAGGTTTTCTTTATTGAAATGAACAGCATGCCTGCCTGGCAGGGATTGCAGCAGGTAACCCCAGTGAATATTGCTGAACAGATTGCCAATTATTGCATTAACAAATTTCTCTCATAACAGATCTTCTTTAGAAAATAATATCATGTTACCCGCGAAGAAAATTTTATTGGTTGGTATTTCCACCCGGGCATTGGCTCAATCTGCTGTTGCTGCAGGATATCAGGTTTTCAGCCTGGATTTCTTTGGTGACAGCGATCAACCACCCCAGGCTGAAGTATTTTCACTTGTGCGAGATTTTCACTTACCACCCACCTTTACAAACCTGGCTCAAGCTGCCCGATCACTGGTAGATAGGGTGGATCAAGTAGTCATTGAATCGGGGTTGGAAAATGATGAGGTTTTCTTTTCTGTATGCCCACCAGAAAAGATTTTGTTCAATTCTCGTGAAACTGTAAACCAAGTCCGTAACCTGAGAAACCTTTCTATCTCCTTGAAGGGTATTGGAATGAGTATACCGGAAACATTTTTCTCAGGCGAACTCTTACCTGATAAAGGCAAATTCTTGATCAAAGACAATAGCCATAGCGGGGGAATGGGTGTGCGAGAGTGGGATGGAATTACACCAATCCAACAGACTGAAGTTCTGCAGGAAAGAATCGATGGGATTTTGGCTTCTGCTGTTTTTTTAGCAAACGGCAAAGAAGCATTATTGTTGGGGATTACCCGGCAATTTGCTGGCATTAAAGATTTGGGCGCGCCCGCTTTCGCATGGAGTGGGAATGTGGCTCCATTTGATAATGAATCATTGAGAGAAAAGATCGAGGTAGCCATAAGTTCACTGACATCTGCATTTAATCTGATTGGGTTGAATGGGATCGACTTTATTATTCATAATGAAGTTCCATATTTATTAGAAGTGAATCCCAGACCGCCTGCTTCCTTTGAACTTTTCGAAAGGTTATTAGGGATCAATGCTTTTCAAATGCATGTAGATGCGTATCAGGGTATTTTGCCAAAAAGCCTTCCTGCATATCGATCAGGAATCACTTGGGGAAAAGGGATCGTATATGCAACACAGGATATAAAGGTAAAGGATACACAAATTTGGGCATCCAACGGAATGGCAGATATTCCACACGCAGGAGAGGAAATACCGGCTGGTGCACCAGTCTGCACCATTTTGTGCCAGGGCAAAGAGATTGATGCTTGCTGGCAGCAAATTTTGAATAATGCTGAAATTTTACACAACCAATGGAATATATAAACAAATGAATTTAGTACAATATAATCATCTGTTTGTTTCATTGGGGAGGGTGTAACCATGGCTGATTTTTCTCCTGTTGCTGAAAAATTCAATGATCTTTTGGAGCAGCATCCATCTGGTTGTGCAGCTCAAGTAGCGGTATACCATAACGGAAAACTTGAAATCAATCTGGCTGGAACTGCACCTGGCACCTCTCCTATTACTTCTGAAACTCCTTTTATCACGTTCTCCGTTTCCAAAGCGTTCACCGCTGCTGCGATTTGGAAGCTGCTGGAAGAAGGAAAAATAGAGCTGGATGCACCCATAGCCAGATATTGGCCGGAATTCGGTCAAAAAGGAAAAGAAACAGCCACCATCCGCCACGCTTTACTCCATCAGGCCGGTATTCCTGCGCCTCATTTAAAACAACAATTATTCGTTTGGCCATTCTGGGGATTGGTAACCCAAAATGTAGCCAGAGAGAAGGCGTTATTCCCGCCTGGAACACAGACAGCGTACCATTTGGTGAATTTCGGTTTCATCCTGGGTGAAGTCGTTCGGAGGGTTGCGGGTATCCCTATTGACCAGTTTCTATCTACTAACTTTTTTGAACCAATGAAATTGACCCATACCTGGATGCGCATTCCTAAAACTGCATTGCGATCAAGCCCCAGGCTGTTTGCACTTCCCGGTGCATCTAAACAAACGGTATGGCTTTTTAATTTATCCATTATTCGCCACGCTCTCATACCTGCTGCAGGGCTGCATAGTAATGCATGCGAACTCGCAACCTTTTTTCAAATGTTATTGAACGGAGGATCATATCAGGGAAAACAGTATCTGAAACCCGAAACCATTGATCTGGCTACTCATTCCCATTACGATGGTTTTGATTCATACATAAAAAGTAACATCAATTGGGGGTTAGGCTTGATCATAGCAGAGAGCAAGTCTAGTAATATTGACCCAATGGATAAGTCGCAGGGATATGGCAGCGATTCAGATACGTTTTCTGCTCTTGGGATGGGTACCTGTATGGTATGGGCTGATCGCAAGGCGAAACTGGTAACTGCATTCACCTGCAATGGTATGATGAGTGATGATGTTACATACAAACGATGGGCTGCCATTTCGAATTCGGTGTGGGACGGTATCGGGAAGTAAAAATGGCATGCAATCAATGCCCCACAATTTTTAGTAAAAAGCAGGCTCCTGTGATATTTGTTCGAAGGATCATGACAAATTAATTATTGCTATTTAACGAATTTCAGAGTATATTAATCTAATAATATCCGCTTCGCGAAAGACATCTATGCGATTGTCTCATAAGCCAGTCATCATAGCGGGAGTATTGGCTTTTCTCTTAATCACGGCTGGATTGTCTGTAGCAAGTGAAGATGTAGAAGCCGCTCCAATCAAAGAGGTGCAAGAAGCACCAGTTTCCAGTGCACTTTGCCTTACTCGTGGCGAGATTCCCGAAGAAGAAATGCACTGGCTATATGTTCCCGCGTCTCCCAGTGAATTACATACCGAAGTTAATTATGGCTATCTCGCTGGTCAATTGATCAAGAATGGTTACATTGATGCCAGTCACTGTCCCAATAATGGGTTGGGTATCACTGGATATGCTAACGCCTGTGGACTTGCTGCAGCCAGACCAGCAGTAGTGGAAATTCAGAACATGTATGACCAGGCGATCCTGGATGCATTTCGCGACACCAGTACGCCTCCTGTGATGCTCAAACAATTGCTACGTTATGAAAGTCAATTCTGGCCTGGCACCTATGGTATGCACTATGGCATAGGGCATCTGACTTATTACGGAGCATATACCGCCTTGCATTGGAGCCCCATTCTTGCACAAATCGCCTGCAATGCTGCGTATGGAAACCAGTGTAAGCCAAATACCATTGATGACTATACTATTGGTGTATTCATCGCCATGATGTCACCCTCTTGTCCAACATGTCCTTATGGTATAGACGAAGCTAAAGCTGTGCAAAGTATCTCGTATCTTTCCCATGCCCTGCTTGCTTTTTGCCGCCAAACCGCGCAAATTGTTACCAACTCCACAGGTGTTACACCGGATGTGGTGGTTGATTATTCCATGATCTGGAGATTGACATTATTTAACTACAATGTTGGACCCAACTGTCTGTACAACGCCATTGGTACTGCATGGGAAGAGGCAGATGAGCAAGTGGATTGGGAAACCTTTTCGGAGTATGTAGATGACCCCTTCTGTGAAAGGGGGCTCGATTACGTCAATAAGATAACAGAACCATTCTACGAATTTACGCCATAGCGAGATTTGACCGTAAAGAAGAGCTTCGATTTTATTTGAGAAATCGAAGCTCTTCTTATTTCTGTGTGCTGAGATTACTTACCCTGAAATTCCCCGCATAATGTCATTAAATTTATCGCTGAATATTTGTACGATCAGAGGATCGAACAAAGTTCCGCTTGCTTCCTGTATCACCTTAAGTCCATTCGCAGGATCGACCGGTTGTTTATAAGGCCTGGGGGTAATCAGGGCATCGAATACATCCGCAACTGCCACAATCCGGCCCGTCATGGGAATTTCTTCTCGCTTCAGTTTCCTGGGATAACCTGTACCATTCCATCGCTCGTGATGTGTTAGTGCAATGATCTCTGCAGTCTGGAGGATTGGTGAGGTAGAACCACCCAGAATGGTTGCACCATAAGAGGTGTGTGCTTCAACTACTGCCCATTCTTCTTTATTGAAATTACCAGTTTTTCCAAGCAAAGTGTCTGGTAATTGACTTTTTCCAATATCATGAAGCATGCTGGCATTAGTAATCACATCTATATCCTGTTGTGTCATCCCCATTTCTGAGACAATAGCATACGTGTAACGACGGATGCGTTCAAGGTGGGTTCGATTGTCCCATTCCTTCAGCTCGGCGATATATGCCAGGCGAATGATCAAGTCAATAGTTTCTTTTGTGCTAGTTTCTGAATATGATCGGAACATAGTGCCCTCTTGAATTCCAAAATGCCTGTTTTAACAATCAGTATACACGAATTTATTACTGGCAATAGATTTATAATTGATTTTCAATATTGTTAATAAAATATTAATTGCTAAATGATATAATTCGTAAATAACCGAGGTGGCGGTTAAGTATGAAGATACGAGGTTCAGGTCAATCGATCGTCGAATTCGCTCTCATTCTTCCTATTATGCTTCTTCTAATCATGGGCGCGCTGGATTTTGGGCGCGCTTTTTACATGAAAATAGCTCTGATTAACTCTGCCAGAGAAGGCGCATATTACCTTTCCTACAATCCTACTGATAAGACCAATTGTGATCCACTCAATACCACCTTTTGTTACCTCGGAACAAGAGATGTTGTTATTAAAGAAGCCTATGCTGCAGGAATGATTGTACAACCAACGGATGTCACCATTAATAATTGTTGTACAAATGGCGAGCCTGTTGAAGTAACTGTAAATAGTCAAATCCATTTAAAGATATTTGACTTCATGTTTGGGCCATTAAATATTAACCATACGGCAAGAATGAAGATGTTAAAATGAACAAACGAAAAGGGATTACCGGACAATCACTTGTTGAATTCATGCTGATCATTCCGGTAGTAGTTTTTACAATAACGGTATTTGTTGACCTGGGTCGGGCGGTTTTTAGTTACACTGTTTTATCCAATGCGGTCAGAGAGGGAACGCGTTATGCTGTTGTTCACTCTCTAGAAACCAGTGCTGATCAGGATCTGGTGATCAAGGCAGTCAAAGATACCGCAGAAGGTCTCAATCCTGATAAAATCATCGTTACAGTCACCCCTCCCACAGCTCCTTCGCATATAGTAACAGTACATGCAAAGTACACTTTTTCTCCTGTTACTCCCGGTCTGTCCCTGATTCTAGGTGCAGGGAAGAATATCAATTTGGAAGCCGAATCAAGCATGGAAGTTGCACCTTTGTATCAATAAAGCTTCCCAATATTTAACGTTTTTTGTCGAGGAAGAAAATGATGAAAAACAAGAGCAAATTCGAAAAGGGTCAGATCATTGTTATCTTCGTGGTTGCTCTGGTTGCTATGCTAGTGGTTGGAGCGTTGCTGCTGGATGGTGGGATGTTATATATGAATCGCAGAGCAGCGCAAACAGCGGCAGATGCTGGGGCTTTGGCTGGGGCTCATGAGTACTGTTATTATGGCTCAGCAAATGTAGAATCGGTTGCTGTTGAATATGCTCAGGTCGAAAATTATTCAACAACTGCCGTCGCAACAATAAATACTGCTGATACCAGCGTGACCGTAGATGTAACCATCACCCGAGCAAGCTTTTTTGCTCAATTGTTTGGTCGTCCTCAAACTACAGTACAGGCTTCTGCGACTGCTGGATGTTTTCACCCGGGTAGTGCTGAACACTTAATCCCTATTGCCTGGTCATGCCGGGCACCCGTGACAGAATCTCTCAGCGGAAAATGCCAGGAAAAAGGGTTAGATTGGCCTACGCAAATGAAACCGCTCATTGATGGAAAAGATGTTGATGGAAATCCTGTACCGGTTGTTACAATCAATGGGGTCAATTATTACACCCCTTATAATTTTGGGAAAAATGGTGGGATTGTCGATAATAAAATTTATATTGTCATGGATTCAGACAAGGCGGGGATTGATCATTGCGTAGAGATCCCGGGCGGCGGTGATGAACTTACCTGTGATCTCGATGGGGATGGGGCTATTGACCTCCTGGGTTCGGGTGATCGTTCCTGGTTGGATCTGGATGAAGCAAATCTGAAAAAATCTATTCAAGAATTCTATGCGCAAGAACTAAATATCCATACCTGGGCTCCTGGTCAGACGGGTGTTAATGCGGCAGTGCTGGATACGATTGAGGAGGTGATCATTTCTGCTAATAAAGTAGTTATGGTTCCTGTAGTCAATGCTGTTTGCCCAAAAGATGTTGGCGTGTATAGTACGCAATGCCAGACCTTGGCTCACACAGGTATCACCGGGCTTCCGCTCGAACCAGGTGAAACAGATACTGTGATCAGTGGAAATGGAAATACATATTATCACATTGTTGGTTTTGCACCATTTTATGTAACCTGTGTTCGTAAAGGTGGAAATGACAAATGCCCGGGGCATAATTGGGCAGTCAGCGCAGGAAACATGAAAGATAATGTGAAAACGATCGAAGGGTACTTTGTAGATAATTACCCTGTTGATCTTGCCTATGGAACGGGTGGTATAGATTTAGGAGTTAACGTTATTTCTCTCACAAAATGATCTTGGTTTATGTACATCTGGAATTTTATAACTGATCCTTAGATTACCCGAAGTTGCTTCGATCATCTCGATTATTAAGGGAGATATTGCATTGAACAAAAAAATTAAAACCATCTTGTTTGCACTTATTGGTGTTGTCTTATTGACAATAGCGATTATTGTTGCAATTGCCTTGAACAAGCAAATTTCTTCTCAGGCAGCTTTGGAAGCAGCTAAAGAAGATGAAGAAGCTAAAACAAAGATTACTGTTGTGGTTACCACCCACGACATGTTCCTGGGTGATCTTGTGGGAGAAACCGACATTACCACAGTTACCATGCCAGCTGAATTTGTACCCCGCGATGCAATGACCAATGTTGAAGATGTCGTCAACAAATTTATCAAAACCGATCTTGTTCAGGGTGAAATGATCTTGAAGCATAATCTCGCTGATCCAACGAATATTAACCATGATATTGCCTATATTTTAAGCGACAACCATGTCCTGTTCGCTTTTCCTGCAGATGATCTGATGAGTGTCAACAGCGTCATCGAGCGCGGTGATATTGTAGATATTCTGGCAACGATTAGTATCGATGTCAGTAAAATTGGTTCGGTTGAAGGAGAAACGAGCACATCTCCAGCTCAGGATGAGACAGAAGAGGAAAAAGTCGAGCGCATCATTACCATGGATGCATATCAGGCGGTAAATGTGACTGCACTGGTTGCCGATATTGTTGAGGTAGAAGGTGAAGCTACGCAGCAAACCGACCCGAATGCACCACCTTCACGCGGGCAAACAAAAGTGTTGGCTTATTTGTTGGCTCTACCTCCCCAGGATGCATTGCTGCTAAAGCATCTGGTTGATACAGGTGCTACATTCGATATGGTCTTGCGTGCTCCTACATCTCGTGGGAATTTTGAACTCATTCCTGTCACTAAGGAATATATTGTAGAACTATATGGTCTTGGCATTGTTCCCTAAAAAGGAAGGAGCATAATCAGATTATGGTACCCAATCCCTCTCTCGAAGCAGTAAAAGTTCTGGTAATTACAAAAAGCGACCTCCTTTCAAAAGAAGTTGATACCGTCTTTGAATCTGATAAAGAATTCCATTTAGAGGATGCTTCTTACCTGGAAGATGGTGTTGTTCAAGCCGTGAAAGCGTTAATGCCTGATATTGTTTTGTACGATTATAAATACAGTACGCCTGATGAAGTTTTTGATACCATCGATGATATTACCATCCTCAACCCTGATATCTCCGTGATCGTTATCATTCCTGAAGAGGATATTGCCAATGCAAATCGGGTAATACTGGCAGGAGCGAGAGCTTTCATTCCTTATCCTTTTTCGCATGTAAATCTATTGAGCACGATGAAACGGGTAAGAGAGCTTCACTCTCGCCTTATGAGTCCAGCTCAATTGGGGCAGGGAAAAGACCCATTTAGACCCGATAGAAGTTTTTTGGTTTTCAGTCCGAAAGGAGGAGCTGGTTGTTCGACCGTAGCAACCAACCTGGCTATTGCACTGTACCAGGAATGTGGTGAAGAGATCCTTTTGGTGGATGGTAAGCACCTCTTCGGTGATATTGGGTTAATGCTCAATATTAAGACCGCCAATTCGATCATCGATCTGATTCCTCATGCCGCTTCCTTAGACGAAACTCTCGCCAGGCAGGTGGTTATAAGGCATACTTCAGGCATTCAGGTTCTTCCCAGTCCATTCTCAGCGACAGTTGCTCAGGCTATCCGCCCTGATGATTTGTTCAATGTCATTCAGGGTCTACAACATATCTTCCCCAACATGGTGATCGATGGCGGAAATTACCTGAATGATGAAGTTGTCACATTGATGGATTCCTGTCAGAAAGTGATCATGGTGCTTAATGCTGATCTGGCATCATTAAGGAATGCCCGTTTGTTCTTGGATATTTGCCGCACACTATCCTATCCCAGAGAAAAAATTCTCCTTCTCATGAACAAAGTGACAGGGAAAAACGATGTTGCCTTGAACGAAGTAGAAAAAGTACTTCGGACGAAGATTTTTGGCGTAATTCCTTCTGATGATAATCTGGCACTGGCATCACTAAATGAAGGGGTACCAATGATCATAAAGCGTGCTAATCATCCTATTGCCAAAGCTTATCGCAAAATTGCCAATAACCTGTTAGACCTCGCTACGGCAACGGGCACCAGAATTCATACCGAAGTATCTTCAGATATGCTACTGCGAACCTCTCGATTAGGTTAAAGAAATCCTTTAAGGTGCACATTGAGTAGTCAAATTGCCATTTTCCTTTTGGTCGCTCTTTTTTCAGTTGTGGGATTTTGCATATTACTGGGAGTTTATTTGTATTCTGTTTTAGTAACCAATAACGTGAAAGAACGTTTGGGTAGATTTGTTGAATTACCCCCTGATGAAACCCATGTGATCCAACCAGTGACGCGTCATGCAGCCAGGGTAAGTGGATTCCGCAACAATTTGAATAATATTCTTTCTGTATTAGCGAGCAAAAAACTTCAACAAAAATTACTCAGTTCCAATTGGCAAATTACAGTAACCGAGTATGTTTTGATCCAGATTATCAGTGGTACTCTAGGTTTAATCCTGGGATGGGTTGTTTCAAAGCATTTCATTTTGGGGCTTTTCGTTGGTGTTACGCTTTACCTGCTTCCAGGATTGTTTCTGCAGCAAAGCATTTATAAACGGCAAAAGAAGTTTCAGGATCAACTGGTCGATGTTCTAGTCCTCGTTCGGGGTGCTGTCCAGGCAGGTTTTAGTTTGCTTCAATCACTGGAAGTGGTCGTGCGTGAAATGCCTGCTCCAGCCGGAGAAGAATTTGCAAGGGTGCAGCGCGAAGTTCAATTTGGTATACCCCTCAGCCAATCTCTTGAAAGCCTTTCCACTCGTATGGAAAGCGATGATTTGCAAATGGTGGTGACTGCCATAATCATCAACAGCCAGGTGGGTGGTAATCTTTCTCTAATGTTAACCGCAGTAACTGAGACCATTCGAAACCGGATCGCATTGCTGGGTGAGGTAAGAGCATTAACGTCATATGCACGCTATGCCAGTTATTTGCTTACATTCCTCCCGTTCATTACCGCTGTTGTCATTTTCTTTCTCAGTCCGGGCTACTTTTCCGGCTCATTAGATAATCCAATAACCAGGATCCTATTCCTTGTTGCTCTCATTGGTATTCTTTTGGGCAATATTTGGTTAAGAAGATTAGCGCACATTGTTGTTTAGGGAATTGGACGAAAATGAACTCAACTTTTATCATAGTCTCGTTAGTCATCGGTCTCCTTCTTGCGGGGGTATTGTTGATATTCATCGCCTACCGTACTGGAAAAAAACCGGATACTTCTGAAAGATTACACGAGTTTGTTTCGTATCAGAGCCATACAAAAACAACTATCAAACAATCTGCTCCTCTTCAACAACAACATTTTTCTGAGCTATTCCTTGACCGCACTGTAGTTGCAGGATTTAAGAAGCTGTTCACCTATTTAGGGAAATTTGCGCCAAAACAAACCATTGCCGAAACGGATCGAAAGTTATCCATAATTCGCAACCCTGGGAATTTGCGAGCGCGAGAATTCTTTGCGGTGCGTCTGATATTTCTGATCTTGGGTATTGTTTTAGCGTTTATCATCAACTTACGAAGTTTTAGCCAATTAGGGAATTTGTATTCTCGGAGTCAAGCTGGTATAGGATCGATGGGTCAAACTAACCCTCAATATGCAAATTTGATGCTTTTAGCAGGTGTACTGTTAATCATTCTTTTCTTTCTTCTACCTTCTGTCTGGTTGAATGCAGAGGTAAACAAGGCAAAGCAAAAAATTGAACGCGAATTTCCAGACGCGCTTGATCTGTTGTCTGTTTGCGCAGATGCTGGATTGGGCTTTGATCAGGCAATGCAAAGAGTGGGCGAGCAAATGCAAAACGCGATTGGAGCAGAATTCCGGCGTGTTTCCTCTGAAATGGAAGTGGGTGTTTCGCGTGCTGATGCGTTACGCAACATGAGCCAGCGCCTGGATGTCTCGGAACTCTCCAGCTTTGTGACCATTATCATTCAATCGGAAACGTTGGGTATGCGGATTGCAGATGTTTTACATAGCCAGGCAGAGCAATTTAGAATTATCCGTCATTTCAAGGCGAAAGAGATTGCTTATAAACTGCCTGCCAAGATGATCATCCCTTTGGCATTGTTAATCTTGCCAGCATTATTGATCGTTATTCTGGGCCCCCTTATCCCCAGAATTCTAACCTTACTGTCTTAACAAAATCTTGAGCGAAGGTCGAATTATTCAGAATTGGACGAAATGATGACGGACAACGAACAGATTTCACAATCGAATGTTGATAAAGATACGTCCTATCCCGAGGTACCTGGGAAATTCTCCGCCAATCAACAAATGGCAATGGATCCCGCCTATGAGTCTTTACTCATAAATTTCCAAAAAGCAGATTGGGAAACTTGTAATCACCTGTTAGATGAACTTTTGCAGAAGTATCCTGACGATCCAACTTTAATAGAATTTCGCGAAGACATTGAAGTAAAACAAATTTTCAAAGATAAAGAAAGTTTTAACACACAAGAAAAGAAAAAGGCGACAAGGAAAAGCCTGACAATATCTCTACTGGTGATAATCGGTGGTGTCTTGCTAGCCTTTTTAGCAATTGTTATGATCTCGACCAATTTTAAGTCGCCTTCTTCTTCCACAACCTTGCTTTCAGCGGGTGAAATGGAACAGAAACTTCTTGAACTTGAAGATCAGGCGCAAAACTTCATCAGGGTTGGGAATACGGATATGGCTTTGGAAACCATTCAAAAAATCCAGGAAATAGATCCAAACTATCCTGCTTTGGTCGAATTGAACAACCAGGTAAACCAGTTACAAGAATTGGATAACTTGTATGAAATGGCAATGCAGTATATTGAGAATAACGATTACAATGCAGCTCTCGTGTTGTTGAAGCAAATAGAAGGGCAAAATGCCACGTACAAGGATATCCAGTATCAGATCGATCAGATCGTAAAACAGAACAGGATTAAAGAGTTGTTAGTTGTGGCAGATTCCGCCTATGCAGAGGGTCGGTGGGATGATGTGATTACTTCTTATGAAGAAGCACTTTCACTTGACCCGGCAATTGTTGCTCCTGATTTGGAAGAACAGCTCTTTATGAGCTACTATGAAAAGATCAAAGCGATCCTTTCCAGCGAGAACTCTACCATCGAAGAAATCGATGCCGCAGAAACCTACTACTACCGAGCGGTGGCTCTGGTTGCACAGGATAAAGCATTTGCCCAGGAAAGGAGGGACTTGCAACAGTTCCTGGTGGGATTGCTCAACTTAAAGTATCGGCAAATTGCAAAATCGATCATTGAATCACCTTATGCAACTGAAGATTCGATCACAAAAGCAGTTAACTATTTGCGAAAAGCAGTTAATCTTGCTCCAGGTGATGCCGCGATTAATTCAGAATTGGAAAAAGCACAAAACTATCTTCTTGCCATGCAAAAATTTAATCGGATGGAATGGGATGCAGCTATCACGAACCTTCACAAACTGAGTCGTTTTCAAACAACATATGCCAATGGGATGGTTCAGCAAATGCTTTTTGAATCATATTCTGCAAGAGGACACCGATTCTTGAACGCTGGATATTTTTCAGACGCCCAACAAGATTTTGAACAGGCAGAGATCATTGCCTGGGAAAATCCCGGAAATAAATCGCAGCTTTTTGAAGCCGAAGTGAATATGGGCATCGTTTTAGGAAAAATGTATGATTATCGCAATGCGATCTCATACTTCAATATGGCAATGGATACTGCCAATATAACCAGTCAATTAACCGATCCATACCTTATTAATTCACTGCAAAATGCCAGAGCAAACGCTGAAGCCAGCATGGATTATGCATCATTTGAAGGGTATCGTGACGTCATTACCAACCTGATGGATGGTTATCTTTATAGAGAAGTCACCATCACAAAGGGTCAAAGTTTTATCGGGATTGCCAGGATCTATGAATCTACCATAACTTCCATACGCCAAAGAAATGATCTGGCTGAATCTATGACTGCCAAAAGTGACATGATCATTTTGGTACCTTATATTCAATAAAGATGAAGCAGAAATGTTTATGGAGTGAATGATGTTTACTAATCGACCTGCTCTCAAAAAAGAACCTGTACGAAAAAATACCCGGCCTGAACAACAGCCTGCGTTTGAGTATGAAGAAGATGCCATCCTTATCAGGGATGCTGTCCAAAAGAAATTACTGGTGGAATTTAACGGTGAATTATCCTTCGACGATCTCTCTCAACTTAGAGCCACGATCGAAAATTCCTTTAACCAGTTCCTGGCAGATGAAAATTTAATGTACACGCGTGCCACTCGCATGCAATTACTAGAGTGGATCACTTCGGATATTATCGGATATGGACCTCTTGAACCCCTGTTGAATGATAATGAAATCACCGAAATTATGGTAAATGGTCCAAATGATGTGTACATTGAACGGTTCGGTATTATCGAACATACCAATATAAAATTTACCAATGATGCTCATTTGAGACGGATTATCGACCGGATTGTTGCGCCCATTGGTAGGCGCGTGGATGAGTCGTCACCCTATGTTGATGCCCGTTTGCCGAATGGATTCCGCGTCAACGCGACTATTCCTCCCCTTGCCCTGGATGGTCCCGTTCTTACTATTCGTAAATTTGCTGTTGTGCCTTTCACTGCACAAGACCTGGTGAACAATGGTACCTTGAACAATTCCATCGTGGCATTCATCAAAGCCTGCGTTGAAGCAAAGATCAACCTGGTTATCTCTGGCGGAACAGGCACTGGGAAAACCACGCTTCTCAATGTCGTGTCAACATACATCCCATCGCAGGAACGTATTATAACCATTGAAGATACTGCAGAGCTTAAACTTAATCAGCGGCATGTAGTACGCCTGGAAAGGCGCCCACCGAATATTGAAGGCAAGGGAGAAGTAACCATCAGGCAGCTTCTTATCAATGCATTACGCATGAGACCAGACCGTATCATCGTGGGCGAAGCTCGTGGTGGAGAAGCGCTCGATATGCTTCAAGCCATGAACACCGGGCATGAAGGATCTATGACCACTGTCCATGCCAACAGCCCTCGTGATGCATTAAGAAGAATCGAGACCATGGTCATGATGGCTGGGATGGAGTTGCCCTTAAAGGCGATCAGGGAGCAGATCGCTTCATCCATTAATCTGTTGATCCACCTGGAACGTATGCGAGATGGTACCAGGAAAGTAGTTCAGGTAACGGAAGTTCAGGGTATGGAAGGCGATACATTCACCCTTCAGGATCTTTTTGTTTTTGAACAGTCAAGTTATTCTAACGGGAGGGTAATTGGAACGCTCAGATCTACAGGACTACGACCTAAGTTCGCAGAAAAATTTGCGATTAATAATATTATCCTGCCAGAAAATACATTTATGAAATCCTGAAGTTCATATAAAAGGAAAGCAAAACCACGAAAGCATGCTTGTTATTAATTTGGCGCTTCGTGGTTTTTTCATTAAAGATATACAAAACACGAATCATTTTCTTGCATTTTCATAAATTGTTCCCTTTTGACATATCATCCAGTAGATAAATGAATTATAAAATGGCTTGATATTTGTCACGATAATTTCTACTCAAAATCAAATCATTATCCAACCAAATAGTTACCTCTCCCCCAACTGGCGGATGGAAACACTCTCCCCTTGATGGATGCATAGCAGAATTGTTAATCGTAGTATTTAAATATATTATTCTTACAACGCTGGTAATTGCGTGAAATTGAATTAACTTTTTATTGTGTTATTTTTACCCACTCATTTTTGACACAATCCTGATGTTTGCACACAATACCGGCAGTTGTAAACCTTAACCCTGATCAAGAAGGGCGGGTGTTATGGATATTACATCTAAAGGTATACCTGTGGTATCTGAGAAAGATGCTGAAAGAGCCCTGTCCCGTCAAAATACCTACTTTGTAACCAAAAGGATATTGGATGTTGTTATTAGTTTAATCGCGCTGATAGTATTAAGCCCGATTTTCCTTCTCCTGGCGATCATCATCAAGCTTGATTCCCCCGGTCCGGTTTTTTTTCAGCAAGTTCGTGTGGGTGCAGTACGGGTTAAAAAGGGTAAAAGTTATCGCTGGGAACGTAAAGATTTCATTTGTTATAAATTCCGAAGTATGGTTGATCATGCCGATGAAGATGTTCATAAGAATTACGTGACTGCACTGATTAATAACGATGAAGATACCTTGCAGAAACTCGAAGGTGAAGGTAATTCTTTACATAAGTTAGTGCACGACAGCCGCATTACACGAATAGGTAAATTCATTCGTAAATCCAGTCTTGATGAGACTCCTCAATTCTTTAATGTCTTACGGGGTGATATGTCACTGGTAGGACCTCGACCAGCCATACCTTATGAGGTAGATCTATATTCTCCCTGGCAGCTTCGAAGACTGCAGGCGAAGCCTGGCATCACTGGATTGCAGCAGATCACAGCACGCTGTACTTTAGATTTCAATAACCAGGTAGATTTGGATATTCAATATATCGAAAATCAAACCCTGGGTATGGATCTGAAAATTTTATTTTTAACGCCGTTCGCTATTTTTAAACAAAAAGGTGTGTAGATATCGTTATTGAGAGGGAAAATGGACACAATTAATTTTACGCAATCATTGAAATTATCTGGCGAGCAGAAGTTATCATCCGAAATTCGCGTCGGTTTGATCGGTTGTGGATATTGGGGACCGAATTTAATCCGCAATTTCCACGAAAATCAGCAAGCAAAACTGGTGGTTGTCGCTGATCTTAGACAGGAGCGATTGAATTTCATTCATAATTCCTACCCATATCTCACACTTATCTCTGACTATCGTGAAATGTACAGCATGGGATTAGATGCCATAGTCATCGCTACTCCACCCACCACCCATTATGAAATAGCGAAAGATGTCATCCAACATGGTTACCATGTGATGATCGAAAAACCGCTTACATTACGCAGCGACCATGCCATTGAATTGATCGAACTGGCTCGCCAAAATGACGTGATCTTGATGGTTGGGCATGCGTTTGAATACAACATTGCTGTTCAAACATTAAAGTCAATGATCGCCAATGGCGATTTAGGAGAGGTTCATTATATTGACTCTGCCCGATTGAATCTGGGCCTTTACCAGCATGGGTTAAATGTGTTATGGGATCTGGCCCCCCATGATTTTTCCATTCTTTGCTACATTCTCGGTCAAGAGCCGATCTCGGTCACTGCTCAGGGTACAAGTTGTGTTGCAAAGCATATCATCGATGTTGCCTATATCAATTTACGGTTCCCGGGAAATGTTCTTGCGCATGTCCATGTAAGTTGGTTGGATCCTTATAAGGTAAGACGCGTTACCGTTGTGGGCAGCAAGAAAATGGTTGTGTTCAATGATGTTGATAATGACAAGATCAAGATTGTCGACAAGGGCGTCGGTGTCACCATTAATGGTGCGGCATCAAGTTTCAACGAATTTCAATATTCATATCGTAATGGCGACATTTTGATCCCTTACATCAAATTTGTTGAACCCTTGAAAGTAGAATGCCAGGATTTCTTGGACAGTATCCGGAATCACCGACAGCCAGTTACGAATGGAGAGGATGGGCTACGGGTGGTAAAGATTTTGGAAGCAGCGCAGCGTTCACTGGAAAACAATTCGCGAGAGGAGATGTTATAACCCCATGGCTGAATTTGTTCGGATCGCGCCAGACGTAAAGTTGGGTGAAAATGTTCGGATTTACGCTTTTGTGAACCTGTATGGCTGCGAAATCGGAGATGAAAGCCGGGTTGGCACCTTTGTTGAAATTCAAAAAGGCGCTCACATCGGAAAGAGAGTAAAGATTTCCAGCCATTCCTTTATCTGTGAAGGCGTGACTATTGAAGATAATGTGTTCATTGGGCATGGGGTAATGTTCATTAATGATAAATATCCACGCGCTACCACTCAGGATGGACAACCACAAACAGAAGCAGATTGGGTTCTGGTTCCAACCCTGGTAAAGAAAGGGGCTTCAATCGGCAGTAACGCGACGATTCTATGCGGAGTTACCATAGGCGAAGGCGCGATCGTTGGAGCCGGAAGTGTGGTTACGAAAAATGTGCCGGATTGGACGGTAGTAGCAGGAGTACCTGCACGTAAAATCCGTGAACTTGAGCATTAAGACGTAGTTCCATTAAAAAACCGAGATTCGCGAACCGAGGTCAAAATGTCAAATACAACGAGTCCTATCGAGAACAAACCAGCTTCTCCTACAATGAATATCCAGTTTGTTGATTTGAAAAAACAATATGCACCTCTCAAAGAAGAGATACTAACAAATATTTCAACTGTATTTGATAGCATGCAGCTTTTCTTGGGGAAAAATGTGCAGGCACTGGAAAAGGAATTCTCCGAGTTTTGTGAGGTGAGTTATGGGTATGGTGTAAGTGAAGGGACTACTGCGTTGCACCTGATCCTGCGGGCAATGGATATAGGTCCTGGTGATGAAGTGATAACCGTGCCTAATACCTTTATTGCCACTGTCGAAGCCATATTTCTGGCTGGTGCAAAACCAGTATTTGTTGACATTGACCCAAACACTTATTTAATGGATGTGACTCAAATTGAAGCAAAAATAACACCCAACACGAAAGCCATCCTGCCCGTTCATCTTTACGGACAGATAGCCGATATGGATCCCATCCTGGATATTGCTGCCCGGCATCATTTGCGTGTCATAGAAGATGCCTGTCAGGCTCATGGAGCGCGATACAAAGGGAAAAGGGCTGGTTCATTGGGTGACGCAGCTGCTTTTTCATTTTATTTTTCAAAGAATCTTGGAGCATATGGCGAGGGAGGGTTTGTTACAACAAAGGATCCTGAAATTGCCCGAAAGATAAAGATGCTTCGTGATCATGGTTCTGAAGTTCGTTATCACCATGACATGATTGGGCTCAATGCCCGTCCTGACGAAATCCAAGCGGTCGTTTTGCGTGCAAAACTGCCACATCTAGAGGAATGGAATGTTGAACGAAGAAAGCATGCTGCTTTATACACAAAACTTCTAACCGATTCAATGGTAAAACCACCCATTGTTAACAAGAATAACGAACCTGTGTTTCATTTATACGTCATCCAGACACCAAAACGAGATGAATTGCAGGTATATCTCAAAGAGCATGGTATTTTCACCGGAATCCATTATCCCATCCCGCTCCATCTACAAAAAGCCTGTGCAACTCTTGGGTATAAACAGGGAGACTTTCCGGTTACTGAGGACGTAGCTCCGCGGATTCTGTCACTTCCCATGTTTGCAGAACTGCAGGACAATGAAATTGAATATGTGGTTAATACCATCAAAGAATTCTTCAAATAGCAAAATAACCGGAAAGACAAGTTCATGGATTACCCGCCATTACACACTCATCGAAGGAGGTTGACGAAAAGGTAATTATGGAACTAGAAACATACCTTGCAATCTTGGGCAGGCGTAAATGGCTTGCCCTATCTGTGTTTTGTGCATTAATGATCATCATCATTGTTGTGACAATCATGATCCCTCCTAAGTATTCTGCAACGGCAATTATGCGCGTAGTGACGCCCAAAAATGGCGGTCTTAGCTATGTTGATTACAACAGTTTTTATGCCACATTGTTGATGAATACTTACGTACACTTACTAACCAGTGGCGCGGTTGAAAGTGAGCTCAAGGAGACGTTACAATTAGAAGAAATACCCAAATTGAAAATCACTGCACTCGCAGAATCCGAACTCATTACCATTACCGCAACAGACAGGGATCCTTGGTTAAGTGCGAATGTAGCAAATACCCTTGCAGACATTCTCGTTTCACATAATGATGAATATGTAAAGGTAATCAATGATACTGCTGATACAGAATTCGTATCTCGTATTGCTTCTCTTGAAGAAAACCTGAATCAGAGCCGTGAAGCTTATGAAGCCTTATTGATCCCATATAACCAGACACTTACGCGCATCGATACGCTGAACAATCAGATTGACTATAACCAGCGTCTTTTAATCACCCTTAAAGACCGCTATGAACTATCAGCCTTATCCGCAGGCAATGATCCAGCTCAGGTTGAAGTTCTAGGACAACAAGTAACCGATCTTGAAGACACAATTAGTAAGCAAACTACTGAGGTGGAAAAATTAAAGTCTCAGGCATCAGAAGATAAATTGCTGGTCGACGCCGCAAATGGAAAAGTACAAGTCGCCCAGGAAGAATATACCAATATGCTTATGCAATGGGATCAGGTAAAAGCACTTCAGACAATGCAGGGTGTGAATCAACTGGTCATTGCTGACCGCGCAGAAGCAGCGTCTGAACCTTCTAGCCCAAATTACTTTCTGGTCTTTGCATTAGGTATCTTTGTGAGCGCGTTCTTGTCGATTCTCATTGCTTTTGTGGTAGATAACCTGGATGACAGACTTCATTCCATCGAACAGGTTGAAGCACTAACGCAAATTCGTTCTCTCGCCTTTCTTCCTTTCCCTGATCCAAAGCATAAAAAATATGAAGCTGAAAGGGAGCTATATCTGAAGAAGATTAACCAATTGATGCACAACTTGAAACGCATATTGGCTGACAGGTCTATAGAATCTTTTTCCATCACACATGTAGGAGATACCAGTCGGGTCTCTAATATCGTTACAGTTCTGGCTGCTGCATTTGCAAAAGCAGGAACAAAGACCGTTCTTCTGGATGCGAATTTCCTCAGTCCTGTCATTCATGAAATTCTGCAAGTAACGGATATAGAGAATGGATTGGCTCAAGTTCTGAATGATGAAGTATCACTTGAAGAAGTAACCATTGGCAGTTCAATTAATAACCTGTTTATTATTCCGGCAGGTCAAGATGCTGAAGGGAAATCCTTCTTGCTCGGTTACGACAAAATGAAAGATGTAATCAATCGCCTTCGACGTCGATTTGACCTGGTCATTGTTAATGCAGCTCCGTTGTTGGCAGATATGGATGCAGAAGAAATCCTTTGCTTTACAGGCGGAGTTGTTCTCATGATTGAAAAAGGAAAAACATTAGGCCGGCAGGTGAATGACGCAATTCAACTTGTCAACAACCTTAATGTACCGTTATTAGGTTTTGTGGTCAATGATTTTATTGGCAATGAAGATCAACCTGCCTTGCTTAAAATTTTCAGGGTTTCTGAGACAGAACAATAAACATTTTCGCAAGTAGGATACATTATTCCTCTCACGCCAATAAACAGGTGAAGAAATGTCAGAAAATGAGATCGAAACCCTGAGAGAGTCTGAAATTCCTGCATCGAAAATTTCACGCGCTTCTCTCATGGTCGCCATTGGAGGCGGATTTTCGCTTCTGGCAGGTTTAGCCAGCCAGGTTATAACTGCTTACCTGTTTGGTGCGGGTGTAGCTATGGATGCTTTTATTACCGCTATGACCGTACCGGCATTCTTGCAATTTGTTCTGGTCGGTGGGCTTCCATTTGTGGTAATTCCTGCTTTTGTAAGCAAAGAATCTTCTGGCAATGCTGACGACGCCTGGTCATTGGCAGGTACGTTTACCATTCTTATCACAGTTGTGCTCATGATCGGAGCTATTCTAGGCGCAGTTTTCTCATTGCAGATCATCAATTTGACAGCGCCTGGATTTGGTGTGGAAAAAAGTGCTTTAGCCAGCCAGATGCTGACCATCATGATCTTCACCATACCATTTATTGGAATAAGCAACTTCACAAGTGGAATTCAAAATGCAAGAGGGCGTTTCTTTTGGCCAGCCACTGCTACGGCTGTTGGGTCACTTGGAAATGTAATTACACTTGTAATTCTGTATCCATTGGTTGGCTCCATGAGCCTGGCATGGGGGAATCTGGCTTCTGCAGTATTGAATGCCTGTATCACATCCATTCCAGTGTTCCGGCATGGATGGAAAAAAACTCTACCCTTGCGAGACCCTGCCATGGTGGAGATGATGAGATTAATCACCCCCTTCATGGTTTTTGGGCTGATCACACATAGCAAAACCCTTTTTGAAAGGTATTTCGCTTCTGGCTTGCCCGATGGGCAGCTAGCCTATATGGGGTATGCTTATAAGATTTCAAATATTTTTGTGGTTTTATTCGCTGCCAGTATTGCTTCTGCCATCTTCCCTGCAATGGCAAGAGCTTTTTCGACCCAGGGAATACCAGGGTTGGTCAAGCAGAGCAACTATGGCATGAAAATAACCCTGGCTTTAGCGGTTCCATCTGTCACAATTATCAGTGTAGTAGCCATTCCAATTGTCAAATTATTTTATGAGCGAGGAGCCTTTGACCCTGCGACAACTCAATACGTGAGCGTTCTGATCCCTATTGTGATGATCTATGACGTCTTCTTACGTATGGTATCGAACATGGTCATCAGGACGTACTTCGTTTTGAAGGATACTCTGACAACTAACCTGATCCAATCAGGCGCAGTAGTGATCTATATTGTTGCAGCTAAGATACTCACTGATAATTTAGGGTATGTGGGATTGACCATGGCTCAGCCTGTTCAATTGGGAATCTCGACTTTAATCATGTTCATCATTCTCTATCGCAGGATAAGAGAGTTCTCAATTCCCAATCTTTTGAAAAGCTTTTTTGTTTATTGTCTGATTGGTTTGATGGCAGCAGGTGCTGGTTGGGTGATTTTATCGGTGTTAAAGGATGCTGGATATATTGTGCAATTAATTGCATGCGGATTGGTAGCAGTAACAATTGATATCACCCTGCTTTACTTCGTGGATAAAGCAATTGCAATTGCATTACTGGAAATGGTGGGTCTGGCAAAAATTATCAATGCGGTAAAGAAGAAACTGAGCAGTTATCTAAAAAATTATTCCTTTTTCAAGTTTAAAGTGATGATTGCTCGGTGGTCAAATAATTTCCCGAAATTTCCCAATATTTTTCTTTGCACTGCATTTATTATTGCGCTATTGTCTCCTATCCTGATCTGGAAAGGGATCATCCCTGATATTTTCCGTTGGATCGCTGATGTTGCCCTCTTTGCCATGTTTATATTTGTACCGTTTAGGATGCTCGCATTTAAAAATATCCCTCCTGCTTTCTGGGTGATCACATTCCTTTCAGGAACAGGGATGATCATTTCTATACTTAAAGGTCAATCGATAATTACCACAATCTGGGGTTGGTGGTTGATGTTCCAGTACCCTCTGGCAGGAATATACCTTTATCTAGAACCAAAATGGCCAAAAGAGTACGCTAAATGGCTTATCAATTTCTTGGTGGCAGTGCTGGCATTTGAAGTGTTGGTTCAGTTAGGGCAATATGCTACCGGGCAGGTGCCAGGAGATCACCTGGCGGGTACATTTGGTAAGAACGGTACTGGTAACCTGGTACTATTTCTCATCCTGGTCATGTGTTTTACCCTGGGGCAGTGGATACAAACAAAAAAGTGGAAATTACTGATCGTGTCACTTGGATTAAGTGGAATTTCCAGTGTGTTGGGAGAGATGAAGCTTTTCTACCTTACTGTAGCACTTCTTGCTTTGATTGCTTTGTTCATCTACATTCGTCGTGAAAAGCAACTCTGGAGGTTACTGCCTGCCATTACTATTATGATCCTTATGGCGGGGATCTTTGTTCCCATTTACAACGCTATCATCCCTTCAACCAGCGGGATTGAGCTGCAGGATTACCTGACGGATCCCTCTCTACTGACGAAATATCTGACTTTTACTTCACGTTCTGCTTCGCAAGGAACTTACTACTACGATATTGGAAGGAATTATGCCATTCAATACGGATGGGAGAAGATTTCAAGTGATCCCCTATACCTTCTCCTGGGGTATGGGTTAGGTGCGCGCAGTGAAAGTGTTTCCCTGGGAATAGCTGGCAGGGCGTTATTGGAAGGTGAATTGGGTTTTTCATCAGGCACTAGCCTTTTAGTGATGATGCAAGAAATGGGTCTAACAGGCATGATTATCCTGATAATCTTCATTCTGATGGTGGTTACCACCTTGTTGCACCAAGTACGTCAGAATCCTTCTTCTTCAGCAAATGCACTACGTTATGGGTTGGTTTTCTTTACTTTATTGTTCCCTCTATGGCTCTGGTACAACATGGCGTGGACATTACGCGTACCTATGCTGATCTATTGGTCGACCCTGGCTTATGTTCTCAGCGAATTCAAACAACGAGATATCCTGCCTTCGATTTCGGTCACTGAAAAAGGACAAGCAACCTCTGTCATGATTCCTGGAAAGAAAGCATATCAAGGAATTATGCCGGGATCAAACCGTTTTCAAAAAAGGCACAATACTTAAGGGTGAATAAACGAAATGCAAAATAACAACAATAGAACCCCTCATCTTGTCTGGCTTTTTCCTGGATATCTGGCAGCGCATATGTCATCGACAGTAGTGCTGACGATGACAGAAAATTTACGAAAGATGGGTTGGAAAGTCAGTCCGGTTACTGCCGGTCCACCTGAGCAAAAGCAAATTGATGGGGTTGATGTAGTCAGTCTCCAGACGCCTGATATTTATTTACTGCGTCAGATTATTTTCCATCTCAAATTCATAAAATTTTTATTAAAGAACTGGTCATCGTTTGATATTGTACTGGTTGCCCAAACAACCGTGCCTTTTTTGCCATTTCTAAAGTTCATCCGCTGGTTAAAAAGAACTGATCTGCCTCTTTTCATCATGGATACCAGAACGGTACCTATGGAGGATATGCGTAAGGCGAGCATAAAAGACAAACTCAGAGCACGATTTAACAATGATATGAATGCACTTGCTAACCATTGGGTGGCAGGACAAACAGCGATTACCGAACGGATGGCAGAGCTGGTGAAAATACCTCCTCAAAAGCTATGGGGAGTCTGGTCTTCTGGTGTATCTCTTGAATTATTCCAACCTGCAAGAAATCTACGACAATGGCCAAAAGATGACGAGCCTATTCATATTACCTATGTAGGCGTACTTCATTATGAGCGCAATTTGATGGCTCTGTGTCAGGCTGTCATAAAGGCTAATAATGAGGGCATGAAATTCTTGCTCACTCTGACTGGCAGAGGAACACAGCGTCATGAATTAGAAGAATTCGCAAAAACTACCCAGGGTCAAATAGTGGTTAATAATGCTGTGCCCCATGATCAGGTTCCCATGATGCTCGCCAAAGAGCATGTAGGTGTTCTTCCATTTCCTGATGAAGAGAAATACCGGGTATCTAGCCCTATTAAATTGTTTGAATACATGGCATCAGGTCTTCCAATTATGGCAACGCGTATCGCATGCCACACAGATGTTATCAAGGATGAAGGATATGTGTTTTGGGCAGAAGATTCTTCTGTTCAGGGGTTATTAGCAGCACTGAAAAAAATATGGGAAGCAAGAGCAAGTCTGCAGCAAATGGGAGAGAAAGCCATTATTGCCGCCCAAGATCATACATGGGAAGCTTCAGCAAGAAAACTGAGTGATGCATTACTCTACGGGCTTCACAGCCAGACACAACATTGCTTTGAATTGGGTGAAATCTTACTGGAAGAGCAGAGCTAAGGTGAACAAGCCTATCAAGGTGTTGCATATTATGAACAGTTGCGTGGATGGGAGCATCTCCCGTATTGTGGAGAGGATCATCCGTTTTAGCACACCTGGCAGGTATCAATGGTTTGTTGCAGCTGTGAATGAGATAGGTACTTTTGCACCGGAATTCGAAACCCTTGGCGCACAAGTCGTAGATTTTTCACCACAGCAGGAGTGTACTTTCTCCACACGAGAAAAGATCAGTCGGTTTGTTTCAGGAGAGAATATCGATATTGTTCATACGCATACCCCGCGCACGATATGGGAAACATGGAGAGCTCTTCGAGATATCCGCCATAAGGGACAGATTCCCTATCATCTGGCGACTAAACATCTCATCACCCATCCGCATGATCGTAAGTGGGGATTAGCATACACCCTTTTTGACCGGTTGACATTCTACATGCCAGACCATATGGTAACGGTCAGTAAAACAATGGCAAAAGAAGTATTATCACAACCGGGTATCTCCGTAAATCGGGTGACTGCTATTCCAAACGGCATTCCAGTGGATCATTTCTACCAGCCACAGTTCAGAGATAGTTTTCGCCTGCAAGCAGGGCTTACACCTGATATGGTTGTTATTGGGTACACAGGTCGAATTGCAAAAGTGAAACGGCTGGATATCCTGATAGAAGCATTTGCGGAAGTATATAAAGAATACCCAAACACGCAACTATTGCTGGCAGGCGAAGGTGCTCTACGATCTGAACTGGAAGAACAAGTGTGCAGGCTTGGTATTACAAATAATGTACGATGGCTGGGTTTTACTTCGAATATCCCTTCTTTTTTGGCCGGGTTGGATATTTATATGCAAACATCTGTCAATGAAGGATTATCACTTAGTATTCTTGAAGCAATGGCAGCAGAAAAACCCGTGATAGCTACCCGTGTAGGCAGTGCTGATGAGATTATCCAGGATGGAATAACAGGCATCTTAATCCCGCCTGGTTCAATTACTGCTGCCAGCCAATCACTACTGTCCCTCCTGGCTAATCCCGAAAAACGCAGCCAACTGGCTAAGAGTGCAAAAGAGTATATTTCTACGGAATACGCTATTCAGCACATGGTCGACGGGTATGAAAGTATTTATTGTCAGTTAATGGATAGGAAATCTTATGGAAAAAATTAAGTTAAGCATTCTCATGCTTACACATAAGAGTCCCTTCGGAGCAGGTCAGCGTTCGCTCGCTATGGCAAAAGAGCTTGTAAGGCGAGGGCATGACGTCACTATTTTACTCATTTCGAAGAAGAACCGAACTGGTTTTGTTGAAAGAGATATAGATGGTGTTCACGCAGTTGAGACACCCGATATGCTTTGGGGTCGACTCCGAACAGGTTGGGATCCCTGGAATATCGTCAATCGTATTTCATACCTACACAAAATAAAGGAAGAGTTCAACCTTATCCATTGTTTTGAAACCCGTCCGGCGACCATTTATCCATCATTAAATTACTCGCACAGGCATCATATTCCGATCATTACTGATTGGAACGATTGGTGGGGAAGGGATGGCTTGATCGAAGTAAACCGCCCTTCATGGTATTCCAGGTCATTATTTAGTTCTATCGAAGTATATTACGAGGAAGCCTTTCGACCTCGAACTGCGGGCTTGACTACCATTTCAATTGCCTTAAAAAAGCGTGCGATTAAGCTCGGGGTTGATCCGGAACGGATTTGTTATATACCGGGCGGAGCATTTACAAAAACATTTTCTGTATTGGATAAAATAGACTGCCGGCGAAGAGCAAACTTTCCTGTTAATGCTCCAATTCTGGGGTTTTGCAGCGCAGATAGCCATCTCGATTTGGAAATCGTAATGGCTGCATTAAGCATAGTAAGACAACAGTTTCCAAAGATAAAGCTGATCATAACTGGTAAGGCTAAACCTGTTGTCAGTCATATGGTGGAACAGTATGACTTGTCAGAAAATGTTTTGCTCACCGGATTTCTATCTGAAGCAGATTACCCAGTTTATTTAAGTTGTGCAGATATTTTCCTTCTCCCAATGGAAGATAGGCTCTATAACCATGGCCGCTGGCCTAATAAAATGAGCGACTATTTGTGTTTTGGTAGGCCAACGGTTGCCAATCCCATTGGAGATATAAAAACCCTGTTTGAAACTCATGAAATTGGCTTATTAGCTGCGGATAATCCTCAGGATTTCGCAGAAAAAATTCTGTTTTTGTTATCTCATCCAGAAGAAGCAGAAAGGTTTGGGAAAAATGCCCGTATCGTAGCAGAAACTGAGTACGAATGGGGTATCCTGACCATTAAATTAGAAGAATTTTATTACAAAATCCTGGATATGGAACGCGAGTCAGGTGGTAAAAGTACCATAAGTAAGTAGAGCTATCTTTTATGGAAGGATGTCTGGGATTGCGAATGTTGGATAGCATGAACCGGTTTGAATTGTTAGAAATTTCCGATGAGCGCTGGCTTGAGTTTATTTCAGCAAGACCGGAATCTGTTATTTTTCACCATCCCGTCTGGATCAAAATGATCGCTCAATACTATCGTTTTGCCCCATTCCTTGCAGCAGTTACGAACCATCAAGGGCAAATAATGGCTGGTGTTCCCATCATGGCAATCAATGGTACCCGAGGATCACATCGTTGGGTTTCTCTACCCTTTACCGATCATTGTGCTCCATTGGCAGAATCACAGGAAGACTTGCTTCTGCTTGCAAATGGATTAGTAGAGCGTCTTGATGAGGGAAAAGTGGATAACCTGGAATTGCGATGGGAATACCCTGATTCGCAAAAGCTTTCTCACTCGAATAATTTCATGCTTGCAATTCTCGATATCAGTGGTGAGCTGAAAGATATTGCTCATAGAATGGGTAGTAGTAATTACCGAAAAACCAGGCTGGGTGCGAAACATGGTGTCACCGTGGAAAATGGAACTTCCATGAAGTATCTCGAGATGTATTATAAACTTCATCTTGAAACACGTAGACGGCAAGGGGTACCTGTTCAACCCTGGGGATTCTTCAAGGCATTGCGGGAAGAGATCCTGGAACCAGGGATGGGAAATATCTGGCTGGGGATGAAAGAAGGAAAAGCAGTTGCAGGTTTGCTTACTCTAAATTGGAATAAGACCTTCATTTACAAATACTCTGCAAATAACGAAATCGGACGACAGACGTTCGCCAGTTATATTGTTCTCTGGGAGGCGATCCAGTGGGCAAATAGCCAGGGATACACCAGGTTGGATTTTGGGCGTTCAGATATTTCCAACGAAGGATTGCGAAGGTATAAGAATCAGTGGGGTTCAACAGAAGTCCCCCTCATTTACTCGAGCTCAAAGCAAAAAAACTCCATGAGTGTGATCCATACGCTGACCCCTCTCATTTCAAAAGTAATCCACTTCTCTCCTTTATGGGTCTGTCGATTATCCGGTGAATTGTTCTACCGCTTTTTTGGATAACACAGAGAAAGGCAGGTTACCATGAGCAATCTTTGGAGCACTAATCACCCAGCACAATTTTGGCAGACAAAATATCATATCGAAGATCAACTCTGGCGGGAGGCTATTCAAAAAGCGGCTGAGAAAAGTACTATATTTGCAAATACATCCTCGATCGATGATATTCTCTTTCAGTCGCTAGGTGAAGGTCGTTTTGGTTCAAAGCATTGGGGTCTACCTTTGTTCTACCAATTTTATTGGAAGATAAAACCTATTTTTCCGATGACAACCATTCGTAAAGTGCGTAGCCTTGTTCATAAAACTGAGCGAAGACTTGCCAAAGATAACTGGCCAATTGATGACAGATATGTTAAATTTCAATGGGAAGTCATGCGTCAAGTCATCATGCTTTATGGAAGAACTTCAATTCCTTTTGTAGATTTTTGGCCGAATAATCACACGATGGCTTTAGTGATAACCCATGATGTTGAATCTATTGACGGGCAAAAACATATCTCTGCAGTTGCAGATCTTGAAGAAAAATATGGATTTTGTTCATCTTTCAATATCATAGGCTCTCAACTTCCCAATGATTTTAGCCAATTTGTGGAATTAAAAGACAGAGGGTTCGAAATTGGCATTCACGGCTGGCATCATGTCAGCACAATGTATTCATCACAAAAGAATTTCAATATCCATGCCATTCATATCAATCGATTCTTGCAGAGAATTGGGGCGGTTGGAATGCGGTCTCCCCTAAATTTACGTAATCCGGAATGGATGCAAGCCCTCAATATTGAATATGACCTTTCTTTTTTTGATACCGATCCCTTTGAGCCAATCCCTGGTGGTGCAATGAGTATCTGGCCATTCTTTATAGGGCATTTCGTTGAGTTACCCGCTACATTAGTGCAGGATAATACATTGGTGAACCTGCTGGGTGAGAGCTCACCTCAGCTTTGGATGGATAAAATCGCTTTTCTGGAAAAATATCATGGCATGGCATTAGTCAATTGCCACCCAGACTATTTGGTGAATAAAACCCTCTGGAATGTTTATGAGCGGTTTCTGGCAACGATGCAAGAGAAACAGCAGTACTGGAATGCACTACCAAGAGATGTTGCTCGTTGGTGGAGAATCAGATCTGACTGCGACCAGATCGAAAAACTGAATCTCCATTTTCGTGAAGCACGACTGGTTGATGAGCATCTGATGATAAGTGATTATTTACCATAAATGATGGACGCTCATTATTTTATGGCCGAAACTCATAAGCACCCAGATCAAATCCAGACCCTGCTGGTCGAAGCTTCCCATCAAAATCTACAGTAATACCCAAATCAATTCCTGTATCTATTGCTGGGCTTCCAGATTGTAGATGAAAATTATAGATATCAGCATCAATAAATAATGGATCCATCGCAATGGTATTTTGCCCTAATTGAAACCTGGTTTGCCATTGATTCAATGTGAACATTTCATTTTGAGAATTGCGTAATTCATAGGGATATAATGAATCTGGATGGAAAACAAGGTTGTTTTCTTCAATTAGCGACTTTGGATCTTGAATCGATATTTCTCCACGTGCATTGTTAGCAAAAATATTCCCTCTTACATCCCAATGGTTGGATTGATCAATGGTTCCTTTAATGAACAAAGCAACTGATGCCCCCCCAATAACCGTATTGTTGTAAACATTCACGCCGCTAGCCTGATATGCTACTATCCCACCTACCCGCCCGCTGTCATAGATGATATTTTGTTGAAGGGTATTCTCCAGGTCATTTCCCCTGCAATCTCCATCTGGATCTCCAAATTGGTTATTCTCTCCCGCAGTGGTGCATCCTTTATAGGAGATTACCTGTATCCCTTCCAGTCCAAAAGTATAGACCAGATTATTCTCCACCAGGGTCTGGTAAGAATTTTCCAATTCGATCCCTGTATTTTCACATTCATGAATAATATTCCCACGAATAACACTTCGATAATTCACACTGCTGGCGCCATCGAGATCCAGGCAGATACCTTTTTCTCCTGTGATGTTGAATATTTCATTCTCCTCATAAACATTATCATGCGTCAACCAGACAGACCAGATTCCTCGTTGAGTAAATCCATGGATCAGATTTTTGTAATAGTAATTATTGAAGCTGTCTGGTCCATCCTCTGTGATCCCGTTTTTATACCCCCGTGGATTTGCCCCTACAATTTCATTATTTGCGAAGGTGTTATGATTGCCCCATATATATACCTGCCCGTTGATGATTGAGTTTTGTACAGTTGTAAATGACGCGCCCAGGTTTACAGTATATTCTGCATCGCTGACCATGGTGAAACCATCGATGATCCAATTGTCTCCATAAACTTCAAAAGCTGGATCCATTCCACCACTGATCGTTACAGACTCATTCATATATCTCTGCAATGTGATCGGTTTTTCCAGTGTACCTGATTTGCTAATCACAATACTCCCAGGGTATGTCCCTTCTCGAATATAAATGGTATCCCCTGCTGCAGCCTGATCTACAGCATACTGAATGGTAAACCAGGGTGAATTAATTGTTCCCGGATTATCATCATCTCCTTTTGAAGAAACATAAAAGGTTGTTTGCTCCTGCGTGGATGTTACGGCGGGTTGAAAAAAAGTGGGACTTATGCTGATAATTGTAAGAGTTGGGCTTGAAGTAAGCGTGCTCTTTCCGTTCAATTCAGGCAAGCGGAAATAAAGCACGCCAAAAACCATTACCACTAATATACACAGAATAAGAAAGAGAAAAATCCGTTTCTTATGCAATTCGTCTCCAGTTAAATATTGGAGTAGATTTCTTATTTATTCAGTAGTTCAATGCATCAATGGAAAAGTGAGATATGTTTATTTATTATAACGATTCGTACAGGAAAAGAAAGACAGGTAGTGTCACATTTTTGCAACACTACCTGCCAGGGCTGTCTATTCTTTAAATTAGCACCATGTATCTTTTTACTAATCTTTATTCGCTCAGCTTTTTGATGACCTCAACTTCAGCCAGCGATAACGGATTAGGATTCTTCAATTGGATCCTTACATAACGTCCTGATTGATTGATCGTCACTTCAGCCAGCCTTTCAATAGAGCCAGAAATAAAGTATGTGGTTACACCTGGCTGTGAAACCGTATCTACCAGGTTTGTTGAGGTGAAAGGTGTGTCTGATATAAAGATGTAGAAATCAGATAAAACCACAGCATCTGTATCTGTTTGCGTCCAAATCTTGATCTTATCAATTGAGATGCTTCCTTCCAGGTCAACCTGCCACCAGGCATCGGTATCTGTATTGGTTTGAGAAACAGAGTTGTTCGCTAAAATACCATCCAGGTTGCCATCCACTGCCCGGTTTGCTTCTGCTGTGCCATTGGTGCTGGATTGTGTGGCAGGTTTACCCTTAGCTGCATTATCAGGATCGGGTGTGGCGTCAGCAGGTGGAACAACATTCTCAACTGCTGTAGGAGCGACTGTTACAGATGTTTGGGTGGGTTCTACGGTCATTGTTGGCGTGGGTGTGGGTACAACTACTTCTACCGTTGGTACCTGAGTCGTCTCCATAGTGGGTTCAATGGTAGCTGTTGGGTAAGTTTCCAGTGTTGCTGTTGGTTCAATGGTAGGAACAATTGTAGTTACAACAGTTTGTGTAATGGTTGGCATTTCAGTAATGACCGTAGTGGGTGTTGGGGTAATGGTTGTTACCGCTGTGGCAGTGCTTACAACCGTTGCTTGCTGCAAAGTACCTTTGAACACCTGAACTTCAGCCAGGGAAAGGCTGTTTGTACCTCTCAATTGGATACGCACATACCTGCCTGTACGATTGATTGCGATCGTAGTGGGTGTTCCCGCTGGATCTTTTACATAGTAGCTATTTACCCCTGATTGAGCCAGAGTAGTCTGAAGGTTCGTTGTCGAGAACGGTTGGTCAGAAACCATAACAAAGAAATCTGCCAGGCGGGTGGTACAACAATCAGTTCGATTCCAGATTTTGATCTCACTTATTGGATAGGAAGCCTGGAGGTCTACCTCCCAATAGGGTTGGATGGAAGTTGCAGTTGTCGAAGAAACTGAAAGGTTTGCAAATAAACCATCAGTATTTCCATCCACAGCACGGGAGGCATAAGCTACACCATACAGAGTGTTTGTGTAGTTATTAGATTGTTTTGCAGGTTTACCCACTGCTACATTGGTATTGTCAGCAACTGGCGATACGACTGTGGTTACCGTAGTAGGAACTGGTGTAACTTCTTGTGCCATAACGGATGAATCAAATACCTGGACTTCTGCCAATGATAGATTATTAGTACTCCTTAATTGAATGCGTACATACCTACCTTGACGATTGAGGGCAATGGTTGTTGGTCTGCCTGCTGTATCCTTTACATAGTAGCTGCTTACTCCTGATTGCTTCATTGCGGTTTGTAAATTAGTTGATGAGAAAGGCTTGTTTGAAACCAGGATGTAGAAATCAGCCAACCGTGTAGTACAGCAATCGGTTCTATTCCATATTTTAATTTCGCTCAGTTGGTATATGCTTTTAAGATCCACTTGCCACCATGCCTGATACGTATTGGCAACGGTCGAAGATACAGAACGATTGGCAAAAATACCATCTACATTTCCGTCTACTGCACGAGAAGCATATGCTGTTCCGTATAAAGAAGATTTATAGTCGTTGATTTGTTTTGCCGGTTTACCTAATGCAACATTTTTTCCAGAAAGTTTTGTTACCGGTGGGGTATTTGTAACTGTAGGAGTAACAGCGGTTGTTGTGATCACGGGATTAGTAACCACGGTAGTGGGTGTCACGGCTGTCACTGTGGTTACTGGAGTACCTTCAACTGTCGGTGTCACTGAAGTTACGGGAGTTGCAGTTACGGTAGGCGCAACTGCTGTGGGTGTGTATGTGGGGGTCTTTGCTACTGCTACGCCATCAAATTCATAAGCACCTATATCATAGGCTGCTCCTGCGGGACGTGTTTTTCCTTCAATATCAATGGTAGTTCCCAGGTTCACACCAGCATCGATAGATGGGCTGCCAGAAGTAGGACGCAGGTCATAGCCACTTGCATTGGTGAAAAGTGGATCACCAAACACAGAATTCTGACCTTTACCAGTTAAAGATTGAAATTCTGCAACTGAATAAACCGTGCTGCAGCCAGATCCTAAACCGTATGATTTAGTGCTGTTGGTACGATAAGTAAGGTTATTGCTTATTGAAGAAAAGCTGGCAAAATCTTGCGCACAAATTGCTGTGCCATTGCCGTTCACAACAATATTCCCGATGATGCTTCCTTCTCTTGTATTGGCAGCAGTACCCTGGAAGTTAATTCCAGCATTAGAAGAACTGGATGGTGCGTAGATAGTATTCCCAAGGATCTTTAAACCGCCTGCATCCCAGTTGAGAATTCCTCCATAGCCAGCTCCCCAATACGAAGATGTGGTAATGACATTTTGACGGATGATGTTGTTTGTAATATCACCTTTGCAGTTGTTATCGCCATTCGTATCACCGTACTGGTTATTTTCGCCACCAGCTTTGCAACCAACGTTGGAATTGTAATTAATGACACCAATTCCCGCCCGACCACCACGGATCACATTGTTTTCAATGGTAGATGCAAAAATATTCTCAAGCTGGATTCCCATATAGCTGCAGTTCACCACAGTATTTCCGCGAACTGTATGGCGCCATTCTACATTTCCAGCTCCATCGAGATCGATACATTGACCCAGACCACTGCTGGCTACAATGTTGTAGACATAATTGTTCTCAATAACCGAGTCATGGGTAAGTCCCTGGGTCCAGATACCACGAGCGTTATAATGAGAAAAATCGTGAACGGTATTTCCACGATAGACGTTGTGATGACTGATACTTCCTTCAGAGATACCTCCATCGCCACCTGTACCGGCATATCCAGTACCATCGATGTTGTTGTTTTCCCAGAGATGATAAGATCCCACAACATAGTTGGCGCCTTTGATAGTATTATTGCGAACTATCCAATAATTTGTGGTAGATTCACCCCAAAAACCCAGCTGCAGTGTATAGCGGTTGGAAGATTTGAAAGTTAATCCATCCAATACCCAATAAGATGCACCGTTAGAAGCCCGAAGGGCAATCCCCGTACCTCCATTTATGGTTACCGTTTCACTGCCATACCGGGTTAAGGTAATAGGGGCTGTTGAGGTACCTGATTTAGTAACAGTAAGATTTTCATTGTACGTTCCAGCCCGAACATAGATGGTATACCCTGCTTTTGCTAGTGTAATAGCTTGTTGAATAGTTTTCACAGGGGTTGAAACGGTCAATCCATCATTAGTATTCGACCCCGTTGAACCATTAACATAAATCGCTGAGCCGGTTTGGGCGAAGCTTACTTTCGTTGTAAGTAGTGTTGTTGCAATTAATACTATTGCAACAATTGCATGGATGATGCGAAATTGATATTTCATTCTTCTCCTGAATATTTTTAACACCAGTATTTTTCAGGCATAAATGAGTTTAGCCGTTAACTTTGGATGTTCGTTTCGATGTGAGGTGGCTTTTATGCCATCTGATTTGATGATTTACTGTAGTGAAAATTTCGATGCTTGCCGGTGTTAAAAAAATTGGCGTACCTGGTAGCCAGTTACGCCAAAATGGGATTTGCGTTTTTGTTCGGCAACCTGGCAATCATAGCTTTACAGCTTTAGACCCATAGCTTTGCGCCGCCAGTTTTCACTGGCTTTACCTTTATCGTTGTTGATTTGATAATAACACAGCTAGTTTAAAAATATTTAAATAAATATCATTATTTTCCTTACAATCCTGTAAGGTTTTTCTATGTCTATCCTCATAAATACTGATAGCCTATGGTTTTGTGATGAATTTGAGTTTCACTTGAAAAAATGGGGTATTAAAGTAAAATAAAGTTAGAGTAAAATCGTTCATCAATTTCATCGCTGCTCTTCCCATTCTTCATCCTTAATTCGTTTTTCGTTTTTTTTCGTCCATAATCGAAAGCTGTGAAAAATGGCGTTATCACAGGATTTTTATACTCAAATTACCAGCATGCTAACTCAGGTAATGCGTGATCCTGACACTCCACCTGTTTTGCAATTGCATCTGTGGCCATCGTCCTCTCCAGAACGTCGTTTATTAGTTGAGTTTCAAAAAACATTAGTAAAACTCAATAAGTACTATGCTGATATTCAGAGTGAGAAAATCAAAAATGAAATATTCCTACGCAAGGCTTTTGAAGTTTGGCCCGAAGGTATCATCATTTATGATATTGATACAGGCAGGATCATTGAGGCTAATCCTTCAGCCTGTGTTATGCATGGGTACACTCGCGACGAGCTGATTGGTTCATATTACACTACCCTTATCCATCCTGATTACCTTGGCGTTTATAACGAATGCCTAAAAGCCATTACCTGCAATAAAGTCAGTGAGGTAACCATTCTTCATTCAAGGCAGGATGGTACATATATAAATACAGAAGTTGTTGCAATGCGATTTGATTTTCAAGGCAGGCATTGTGTTCAAGCGTATATGAAGGACCTAAGCAATTTTAAGAAAGAGTTATTAGCAGAACGATTAATTCAGCAACAAATTAACGAGCGAACAAATGAGCAAGCTTCTCTGTTAGAAATTTCTCAGGCGCTGACATCTACGCTTTCTCTCAATCCAGAACTGATCCTGGAGCAAATTCAAAAAATTATTCCTTATACCCATGCAATATTTATAACCGTTGAAGAAAACACACTAATAGCACAGGCAATACGGGGGACCCATTTACTGGATGATTTCCTCCCATACAAAATCATTTGTGATGATACCGAAACCTATCAATTTCTTTATAATGATCACCAGCCATTAATCATTAATGATGTGTTCAGTAATGAACCGGCTGCAAAAAAAATTAGAGAGTTCCTTAATGGAAAGCTTATGCTCTTGCTTGAGGGCATTCATGCGGTTATGTGGGTGCCAATAGCAGTAAAAGATCGCCTTTCAGGAGGGATATGGATTGCCCATGCGAACCCATATTACTTCACCCCACGCCATAGTTATCTAGCAATGACAGTAGCTAATCATGCAGCCATTACAATAGAAAACGTAGAGCTTTATCGGCAAGCTCAACAATTTGCATCGATGAAAGAGAGGCAACGCCTTGCGAGAAGCCTGCATGACGCTGTCAATCAAAGCCTTTTTTCTGCCAACCTTATCGCAGAAGTATTACCCCGGGCATGGGAAAGAGATCCTGTTGAAGGAAGAAAACTATTGGAAGATCTACACAGGCTGACAAATGGCGCTATGGCAGAGATGCGGATCATGATGGCAGAACTTCGACCACTTGGAATGGTAGATCTCAACCTTGAAGATCAGGTGAAGTTGTTGGGTGATGCATTTACCGGGCGAACGAACATTCCTGTTGATATCAGTATTGACATTAAAGGAAATTCTTCCCTACCTGAAGAAGTGCAAACCGAGTTTTTCCGTGCCTGCCAGGAAGGATTAAACAATATTGCCAAACATTCAGGTGCCAGCAAAGCTGAAATTTCTTTGACCCGCCTTAATGGCACCGTACATTTATGTATTAATGATAATGGATGCGGTTTTGATACAAGTCTTACACCTCGTGGTCATTATGGATTGAGTATGATGGAAGAAAGAATGAAGAGTATAGGTGCGGATCTTTCAATTGAAAGTATACCGAACCACGGAACACGACTAATGATCCAATGGAACCAGAAAGAAGAGGGGGAATAACTGTGAATTTGTCGCAGGAAAAACTTATACGAATATTAGTGGTGGATGACCATACTATGGTCAGGCGAGGATTGGCTACATTTATAGGTGTATTTGATGATTTTTCATTGGTAGGTGAAGCCACCAATGGAGAATCGGCCATCCGTCTTTGTAATGAGTTGAATCCTGATATCGTATTAATGGATATGGTGCTTCCTGATATGGATGGAGCTAGCGCTACAAGAGCGATCAAGCGCGAGCACCCAGAAATCAAGGTAATTTTTTTAACTAGCTTTAAAGACGAAGTATTGATCATGAACGCAATGCAGGCGGGTGCTGTAGGTTATTTGCTGAAGGATATTTCTGCAAATGAATTGGCTCAAGCCATTCGTGGTGCAATGAGCGGGCAGGTGACTTTTTCACCTGAAGCAGCCAAAATCATGCTGACAGCAAACAAGCAACAACCAGTACCTGGAGGAGATTTGACAGAGCGTGAGCGGGTTGTATTGGAATTAATGGTGGAGGGCTTGAACAACACGCAGATCGCGCAGCGATTATTTATCAGCCCAGCCACCGTCAAATCGCATGTAAGCAATATATTGTCAAAGTTAAATGTAACTGGCCGTACAGAAGCCGTTGCACTTGCCATTAGACATGGGCTGATTGAATGAGTCAGTCTACTTACTCCAACTGGCGGAGAAAAACACTCTCCCTCTGATGGATGTATCAAACTGGTTTATCGATTAATATTTAAAAATGACCACTGTTTATATTGCTGATGCCTGTCCGGATGATACACTTGCTTTTTCCATTCTTTTACAAGACCTGAAAATGAATGTAGTAGGGCATTCTTCAGACTGGAATACAATTGTGAATGATATTCCACATGTTTGCCCGGATCTGCTGCTTGTGGATTGGAGCCTGATCAACAGCAGCCCTGAATTCACTATGCCAAATCTCCGTTCGGTTTGCCCTGAAAGTACGGTGATCGTTCTGATCAGTTCGCTGGATTCACGGGAATTGGCAGCAATTGCAGCAGGGGCGGATGTATTTATGAGCAAGGGGGAAACACCTGACAGGTTGGCGCGACGTCTTCAGACTCTTTCTGACGACATCAGCTACCGGCGGCTTTTCGGAGTAATATAAAAATAGTGCATAGCGAAATCGTCGATATTTCATCATGTAAAATAGATCATCATCGCAGGGTGGAGATCATTTGGGTTCTCGCCAGCATGATGTTTTTATTTTTTGTGATTTCGCTTTTTCATTACTTATTACCTTCGTTTGATAAAAACGCCAGGTTATGGCTTATCCGTGTTCTTCCTTATTTCAACCGAGATTTTTTCTGGCTGGTTTCTTCATTTGGAAAAGAAGTATTTGTTTTACCAATTACCGTTGTGATCATTGCATGGTGGTTGATCAGGCGGAAATGGGATCTGGCAATAGGATTATTCTTCTGTGTCATTCTTGGTGCAGGGGTGATTTTTGGTACCAAAGTGCTTTTTTCCATCCATAACAATGTACAACAATTGGCAGATATTTCTTCCCTTGATCTTGGTTATCCATCTGGGCATGCCGCCTTGGCAACATTATTCTATGGATATTTTGCCTTTATTGCAGCAAGAAACTTGAAGAGCCGGTTATGGGTTGCATTGATAAAAACTGCAGGGATTATCCTTCCGCTCATTATTGGCATAACTCGGCTCTTCTTGATGGTGCATTACACTACTGATGTTTTAGGGGGATGGGTGATTGGGGTATTTTGGCTCTATTGTAACTATGTACTTCAGCCTTCTCGTGCAAAATAGTGGTCTTGAATAGATCGATAAAAAGGCTACAATGATAATAACGAACGAAGAATCATGTCATTAAAATTATTATTAGTATACTATTAGCTTGACAAATCATTCGTAAATCAGTAACATTAGAATTACTTAAGAATTGTTATTGTAGTGGGCTATTCAGTGTTGATGGTATGCAGTCAAGTGTTGTTGTAAACCATTGAAATTTCATCACTCTAAAAACTGAATATCAAGATTAATACTCATTGATGCACTTGAATATCATTTGATGCTTTTCTCGGTGC